>Ga0123356_10000094_pt1 | contig 94184 bp, 72 predicted proteins | sample TergutEmb28metaG_2_FD_92546 | JGI IMG/M metagenome (GOLD analysis project Ga0123356, IMG submission 92546) | Embiratermes neotenicus P3 segment gut microbial communities from Petit-Saut dam, French Guiana - Emb289 P3 | ecosystem: Host-associated > Arthropoda: Insects > Digestive system > Gut ...
AGAGACTCCTGCACAAGGCATTCTGGCATATGGGGGCCTCCAATATCTGAGAGTCGTAATACTCTCAGAAATATGGCCCAAAAAAGAAAAGCCCGCCATTGACTACTCTTATGTCGCACACCCAGGTCGGGAAAGAGTCTTGACAATGGATCCACCTTAGTTTTCACGAATTCACTTTTTCAACGAGATGTCATATTTACGCTGTTGCAAAGGTCCCGGAGACTGGCAAGGCACATGCGAATACCTCGGACACATTGCCCTGAGATAATGAGGTAGAAGGCCATTCTTTGGAACTGCCCGAAGACATCATGCAGGAGCTTAGATCCAAGTGGAACGACCTGCCCCGAGCAGCGCTGGAGAGTCTGGCGCTCGAAGCATACAGATCACACGCCCTCACAGCCGCGCAGCTTCGCAGACTCCTTGGTTTCGAGACGCGAATGCAGGTGGATGCGTTTTTAAAAGAGCACGAAGTCTACGACCTCACGGTGGCGGACTTCGAGCAGGACCGTGACACGCTTCGTCAGCTTCGGATTAGGGAGGCGCAGCACTGAGCCCACCCTCAATAGTTGTAGTCGCCGACACGTCACCGATCAACTACCTCATCCTGATCGGAAGCATTGATCTCCTCAAGCAACCTTACGCGCGAATTCTTGTTCCGCCCGCTGTGCTGGCAGAACTCCAAGCATCCACTCGCGCCAAAACCGGTGCAGGACTGGGCTGTTAAGGCGCCGGCATGGGTAGAAGTCCTGAGCCCCAAGTGGAGCTCGTTCTTGGGCAGCTCGATCCAGGAGAGAGTGAGGCAATCGCGCTCGCGGCGGAAATTCATGCAGATGTGGTGCTCATGGATGAGCACGCCGGCCGCCAGGAAGCTATTCGCAGAGGCCTGAAGGTTGCAGGAACGCTTTCTGTTCTCGACGAAGCCGAACAAGCCGGACTCGTTAACTTTGATGACGCCGTCGCGGAGCTTCAAAAGACCAGTTTTCGCATCTCCCATGCGGTGCTCTCGGAGATCAAGGCAAAGCGTTCTCGCTGACCCATTCCGCGGTTGTCCCCAAAACCCACGTTAAGATCTGCCGTAAACCTCACCGACCAGAAATTTCAATAGCCCACTCCTGGTGGTCACGTCCGGCGTTGCCCACTTGGGGTGGCCGGCCGGGCGACCGGGCGACCGAGGCGGGTTTACTCTTCACAAATTTTCCCGACGCAGGCCGCGGCCCGGATGCCCCGTCTGATTGCCCCTTCGTACTTGGTCGACCAGGCAAGGGCCCAAGGGCACCATGAAGAGTTTGTAACCGATTTAAGCCTTGGCCACCCCGTGGGGTGGTTGTAGGAGCCAGGAACTCCCGCTGCGTCGCCCTTGACTGCAGTCAACCCGCGTTTGACACGAAAATGTCGTGTTTAAGTGCAGTCCGACACCTGCGGTGATGCCCGCCTTTCCGCCATGGTCCCGGACCCGCACCGATGGCACATCCCTTCTTTTTTTTCCTTCTTTCTTCTCTCCGGGACTTCCAGGTCGCGGTTCTTCCTCGGCACCTGAAAGCTAAACCCATCAAACGAAAAGGCCTTCAACGGACTTCCCCTTTGCCGCCGAAGGCCAAGCGAATTGACTGTAGGACAAAAGAGATTCTGAGTAGCTGGACGCACAGCGCCTACTGTCAAAACTGACAGGTCTCTGGTTCAAAGGTTCCGGTCAATCTCCGCAAATTCGCGGCCCGCCGGGGGCCGGACAAGGCTCCAGCGGGAAATAAACATAGACGGGCCAACAAGATACCTTGCCGCCTTTCAGCCGAAGCCTGTCTGACCGGTTCGGTCCTCTGATTTTCCACAACCTTTCACGCGGCCAGATCGAAAACGGCTGTTCTTACGGAAATACTCGGAATCCCGCCATCCGAGTGTCGTCCAAGCCTGCGACCGCATAAAAAATCAGCCGCACCGAAACTTTACTTCCTACAGGGGGGTTGTTGCCGTCAGGAACGGAGGCAGGGGGACGTGAACTCTCCTTGCCGGGGCGGGCGGTCATGAAAATGCGTCGAGTTCCTCCAGTGTTGGTCGCTGGCATAGTCACCCTCCTTCTATCGAGCGACCTTTCCGCACAAGCGCAGATCAGCGCCAAAGTCAATTACATCGAAGGGGAGGCGTCCATTCAATCCGGCGGCCGGGGAGAGTGGTTCAAGGTCAAACCCGGCGACCAGGTAAACGTCGCAGACAATTTCTGGGCGAACCAGAATTCACGAGCGGAACTGCTCGTGGGCAATCTGGTAATCGGGATCAACTCGGAAACCAGCCTGACTATAGAGAGCGCGGACGACGCGAGAATTGAACTCAAACTGTGGCTGGGGAGCATGATGGTGGGCTTCCCCGGTCGTCCGGATCAGCAAATCGCAGTCGAGACGCCAAATCTGAGATTCGCGCTGAACCAACCGGGAGAATACCGGCTCGACGTAAACGATGCCGGAGACGAGACCATTGCGACCGTTTGGAGCGGCGAAGGCGAGTCGACCGGAGGCGGCGCGCGGTATTTGATCCATGCCTCCGAGCGGGCGAAACTGCGAGGCACCGATCAAGTTGAACTGGAAGTAGAACCGGCGCCGAGCGCGGACGACTTTGACCAGTGGGCTTTTCGCCGCGATCAGATAGTTCGCGAGGCATCAACTGGCGGGCCGGACGGGCGAGATGCGGGTCCTCCTGCCCGGCCGGGTGATGGCCATGCAAGTACGCAACCGGATGACTCCGGCGGGCGCGGGCGCCAAGGTACGATACCGATCCGTTGCTCTACGCCCTGGTGTGAATTGGACGTGTATCCTTACGGCCTCAATGTGTGGTGGCCGGGACTTCGCTGCGATCCCATTGCCTGTGGAGTGGTCATTGTTTCCGATGTGGCGTCATCTCCGCGAGGCCCGGGGCTGCCGCCTCCGCTGGTCCCCCGGGAAGAGATGCCGCGCCCGCCGCAGGAACCCCAAGCCGATCGGCCGCAGGCCGCTCCCGTTGCTCTCGGAGCTGTAGATGCGCGGGACGAGAGCCGTTTCTCGCAAAATACGGATAGCGGGGGTCATCCAACAGCTGGTGCGGCCGTGCCCTGCCATCCCGAACCGGACTCCAACACCCTGGTCGCTAAACCTCCCGGCGAAGGCCCCAGGCCGGCTTCAGGGGACACGATGAGGCCAAGTCACCCCGAGGGAAAACCGAGCGCAGACAGGCCCAGCCAGCCCAAAATCGGGAGTTCAAGGCCGAACAACGGATCGATTCCGAACCGATAGACGAAAACCGGCAACCGCGACTCTCGGATTGGGGGCTCTTGAAGCGCGCCAGAACTACCGCACCACGATGTTGATCAGCTTGCCTGTGAAAATAACTTTCACGACTTGCTTCCCGGCCTTGTAAGTCTTGACCTTTTCGTCGGCGAGAGCGTTCTGTTTGATTTCTTCTTCCGGCGTTCCCGCCGCCACGACGATTTTTGACCGGAGCTTTCCGTTCACCTGTACCGGAATTTCGATCTCTTCCTCTTTTGCCAGTTCGGGATCGTATTTCGGCCAGGGCGCTTTGAGCAGGCTGCGGGTTTCGCCGAGCATCTCCCAGAGCTCGTGCGCGAGGTAGGGAGCGAAGGGGGCGAGCAGGAGAACCAATTTTCGCTGCGCGTCGCCGAGCAAAGCCGCGGGCCAGCGTGTCCGCGCCTCGGCTTCGTCGATCGAATAAAGTTGGTTGACCAGCTCCATAATCGCGGAGATCGAGGTATTGAAGTGCCACCGGCCTTCAAAGTCGTTGGTCACGCGCCGGATAGTCTGGTGCAATTTGCGCTGAATGGCGCGAGCTTCAGGTCCGAGGTCCGAGGGGACCGGTTTCTTCGACTCCGCACCATCGGGACAGGCGCGCCGCGCGATGAACCGGTAGACGCGGCCGAGGAAGCGCTGAATGCCTTCGATGCCGGTCTCCTGCCAGTCGAGATCACGATCGGGCGGCGCAGCAAAGAGGCTGTACATGCGGGCGGCATCGGCGCCGAAGCGCGCCACCATTTCGTCGGGCACGACCACATTGCCCAGACTCTTCGACATCTTCGCGCCATCCTTGATCACCATGCCCTGGGTGAAGAGACGCTCGACGGGCTCGTCGTTTGCGACCACCCCCATGTCGCGCATGAACTTGGTCCAGAAACGCGAATAAATGAGGTGCAAAACCGCGTGCTCGACACCGCCGATATATTGGTCGATTCCCTTCTCGCCGAACCAGTACTCGACGATCTTGGTATCAAAGGGTGCGCCCTCGTTGTGCGCATCGGTATAGCGGTAGAAGTACCAGGACGAGTCGATGAAGGTATCCATCGTGTCGGTCTCCCGGCGCGCGGCCCCGCCGCAGAGGGGGCAGGTGGTATGCAGGAATTCCGCAACGCGCAAAAGCGGCGAGCCGCCTGTGAGGGTGATCTCGACGCTGTCGGGAAGGATGACGGGCAGGTCTTTTTCAGGTACCGGAACCACCCCGTCCTTGTCGCAATAGACCACGGGAATGGGCGTGCCCCAGTAGCGCTGGCGGGAGATCCCCCAGTCTTTTATCCGGAAGGTGACGGAGGGCTTGCCGAAGCCTTGCCGCTCGGCATAGCCCGACATCGCCTTGATGGCTTCCTCCGGGGTAAGCCCGGAGAACTCGCCGGAGTTGATGAGGCGGCCCTTCAATCCGGTGAACGGGAGCTCCTCGCTTTCGGTGGGCTGGTCGGGCGAGGGTGTCCGAGGCCCGTCGGGAACGACTACCTGACGGATCTCGATTCCATACTTGCTGGCGAACTCGAAGTCGCGCTCGTCGTGCGCGGGCACGCTCATGATGGCGCCGGTGCCGTAGTCGATGAGGATGTAATTCGCCACCCAGACGGGGACCTTTTCGCCGCTATAGGGATTGATTGCGAAGCGGCCGGTCGCGACCCCGTGTTTTTCGATGTTTCCGATATCGCCCGATTCTTTCGCTCGTGTCTGCTCGGCGAGGAGTTGATCGACCTTGCGGCGCAACTCCGGGTCGGCGTCCGCCAGCTTTTTCGTGATCGGATGCTCGGGGGCAAGCTGAACCGACGTCGCACCGAAAATCGTGTCGACGCGGGTGGTGAAGACCGAGATTGCGTCGCCGCCAGGCGGGCCGAGACGGAAATCAACCAGTGTGCCTTCGCTGCGGCCGATCCAGTTGCGCTGCATGGTGCGCACCTTTTCCGGCCAATCAGGAAGCCGGTCAAGATCGCGGAGCAATTCGTTCGCGTAGTTGGTGATGCGCAAGAACCACTGCTCGAGCTCGCGCTGCTCAACCGCCGTGTCTTCGTGGCGCCAGCAACATCCGCCGACCACCTGCTCGTTGGCAAGCACGGTCGCGCACTCCGGGCACCAGTTGACTTTGCTCTTCTTGCGATAGGCAAGTCCGCGTTCGTAGAGCCTCAAGAAAAACCATTGATTCCACTTGTAATACTCTGGAAAACAAGTCGTTACCTCGCGCGACCAATCGTAGGCAAAGCCCAGGCGCTTCATCTGCGCCTTCATGTTGGCGATATTGCGGAGCGTCCACTCGCGCGGCGGCACTTTGGCGGAGATGGCGGCGTTTTCCGCGGGCAGGCCGAACGAGTCCCATCCCATGGGATGGAGCACGTTGTAACCGTTCATCCACTTATAGCGGGCCAGGGCGTCGCCGATCGAGTAGTTGCGCACGTGGCCCATATGGAGCGCGCCCGAAGGATAGGGCAGCATTTCGAGCACGTAGTATTTCTTTTTGGTCGAGTGCAGCTCGGCGGTATAGAGGGACCGGTCCTCCTGCCAGCGCGCGAACCATTTCTCTTCGATCTGGTGCGGGTTGTAGCGTTCGTCGCGAACCGTAGTGGATGGCTCTTGCTGCATGGCTTGGAATTCGATTTTACATGTTTTTATCGAGGGTTCTTCGACTTGCACGCCGGGATGGCTGACGAGGCGCTCCGCTTTTCTCGCCGCCCTTTTGCGAGCGCTAGGAATCGCGGGAACGACTGGCGCGGCGATGGGATGGGTCCCGCACAAGCTTTTTCAACGCCAGAACATTTCTGCGGTCATCCCCGGGCCGGTCAATCGGGGTTTCGGCAATGAAGGCGGCGTGTCGGAGGCGGGGGTCGTTCAACAGCCGGCGGAAAGGCTCGCGGCCCAGGGCTCCTTTGCCGATATGCTCGTGGCGATCGAGTCTCGAGCCGCGCGCGGCCTTCGAATCATTCATATGCCAGACGGGAACATGGTTCAGACCGATGGCGGAATCGAGCTGCGCGAGCGTTTCCCGAAAGCCGGCTTCGGAAACCAAATCGTAGCCGGAGCCGTGCACGTGGCAGGTGTCAATGCAGGCCGCAACCGGAACGTGGTCGCGCAGGTGATCGATCACTTGCGCGAGCTGTTCAAAACTGCCGCCGAGGGAAAATTCCGCGCCGGCGGTGTTCTCGACGAGGATGGTGAGACCGCTCGCTCGGAGGTTGAGGCCCTGGCTGGCCGCCCGGATGGCCGCGGCCGTCTGCAACAGGCCTTTTTCGCGATGGGCGCCGCGAAATGAGCCGGGATGCAGGACCAGGTATTCGGCGCCGAGCGCGAGCGCCCGCTCGATCTCGCCCCGGAAAGCTTCGAGCGATTTTTGCAGGAAAACCTGAGACGTGCCCGCCAGGTTGATCAGGTAATTGGTGTGGATGACGAGGGGCTTCAGGTCGTATTTTTTCCGGAGCCTCTCCACTTCCTTACACTGGGCGGGCGCGAGCTCGTAGCGTTTCCACTGGCGGGGGCTGGAGGAAAAAACCTGGAACGTGTTGCAGCCGAGGCGGTAAGCGCGCTCGGCGGCATTTTCGACCCCTCCCGCCGACGAAGTATGGATCCCGATTCGCCGCGTCGCCCGCGCCTGGCGACGGGGTGTTGTCATCTTGGAAAGATCCTGTTCCTCTGAAAGCGTGCGGCCAGCGGCCATACCGGAAAGTATAGATACTTCTTACCCCGCAGGACGAATGGTTCCCCGGCTTGTAGAACGCAGAGGGGCTCCAGCCGTACATGTGCCCGGCTTCCCTGTCCGCTGACGGGAGGCGGGCAATCCATCACCACTCTTCCTTCTTCGAGCGAGCGCCCGGACGGGGCCTCAGGGCCTGCTCTGAGAACTCGAAGACTCCTGGAGGGGATTCAGGTCTTTGTTCCAGCGCTCGAAGTGGGCGCGCCGGTTCTGGGCCCAGCAGGACTCGTCTGCTTGAGTACAGACCGGGTAGAGTTCGCCCCAGCCGGTGGCATAGACGATTCGATCGGCGGGCACTCCCATTTGAACCAGGGCGTCACGGGTCACTTGGGCGCGATCATGGGAAAGCAAGAGGTTGTAGAGGATGGTGCCGCGCTCGTCGGCCTCGCCTGCGATGACGATGTGGACGTCCGGATTCGCCTTCAACCAGCTTGCGTTCTCTTGCAGCACCTGCTGGAACTCGGGTTTGAGCTCGGAGCGGTCGAACTCAAAGCGAATATCCTTTAAGTGCTGCTGTACCTCGTCAAGTTGGGCAGGCGAGGCCACCGGGTGTGGTGGAGCCGGGTCTGACGATTCGGTTTTCGTGGTGGTGGTAGTGGTAGTGGTAGTGGTAGTTGTGGTAGTGGACTGCTCGGTTTGCTGGGTAGCTGACTGCGCAAAAGCGGCGCCAGCCAGGGAGAGAACAAAAGTGGCTGTGATGAGAACGTGGCGCATATACATCCCCTTTCTGTTTGCTTAGATGGAGGTTCGATTGCTCTCGATGCTAGGTTTGCTGCTCAATGTGCGATAAACTTATAGGGTTTTTCGAGGAGAAATCATGCTGGTAGTCATGGAGGCGCACGCAAAGCCGGAGGAAATCCGGGCGGTGTGCCAGAAGATCGAGGCTCTTGGGTATCGTGCTCACTCCATCCCTGGAGCCGAACGCACGGCGATTGGCATTACCGGAAACCGCGGCGAGATCGAACCGGGAACACTCGAAGAAATGCAGGGCGTACAGGAGATCATCCGGGTAACCAAGCCCTACAAGCTGGTCAGCCGCGAGATGAAATCCGAGAACACGGTGATTTCCTTTCCCGGAACCGACGCCGCCTTCGGCGGGCCGGGGCTGGGGATTGTTGCCGGGCCGTGCGCCATCGAGAGCCGTGAGCAGGCCTTTGCCGTCGCCGAACGGGTGCACCGGGCGGGAGCGCAGTTTTTCCGGGGCGGGGCCTACAAGCCGCGCACCTCGCCCTATTCGTTCCAGGGACTGGGCCAGGAAGCGCTCGAGATCATGGCCGAAATTCGCGCCCAGTATGGAATGAAGATCGTGACCGAGGCGATCGACCACGAGTCGCTGGACCTGGTCGAAGAATATGCGGACGTGATCCAGATCGGCGCCCGCAACATGCAGAACTTTTCTTTGCTCAAGCGCGCCGGCCGATCGCCGAAGCCCGTGCTTTTGAAGCGGGGCATGTCGGCCATGCTGGAAGAATTCCTGATGGCGGCCGAGTATGTGATGAGCGAAGGCAACTACAACGTGATCCTGTGCGAGCGCGGCGTGCGCACTTTCGCCGATCACACCCGCAACACTCTGGATTTGAGCCTGATTCCGGCCGTGCAGCGGCTGAGCCATCTGCCGATTCTCGTCGATCCCAGCCACGGCACGGGAAAGCGCAACAAGGTCACTCCGCTATCGCGGGCGGCGGTTGCCGTCGGGGCCGACGGCCTGCTGATCGAAGTGCACTGCAATCCGGACCAGGCTCTCTCGGACGGCATGCAGTCGCTCTATCCCGACCAGTTTGACCAGCTGATGTCGGAAGTCAGCCAGATTGCGGCGGTGGTGGGAAGGTCGGTGCCGGGAATCGCCGAACATGCCGCTGCAGGTGTTCGAAAGGCGCGCCGGTAGCCGCGCTTCGGTTTGCCGCCCGGCTATTGCTCTTCCCGGGTCCTCGCCGCCGTGGTTGTCACTCCCAGCTTCCGCAGACGGTCCTTGGCCTGCATGGCTTCGTTGGTCCGCGGATAGCGCTGCACCACGTGGCGCAGGGTGGCAATGCCCGAGTCCTTCTGCCCTGATTCGATCTGGGCGAGACCTTTCTTCAATTCCGCGGAGGCGGCTTTGGTTCCGTCCGGGAAGGTCTGCAGGACCTTCTCGTATCCGCTGATCGCGTCGGGGTAGTTCCCGGCTTTGAAGTCGATTTCCGCCAGATAGAAATAGGCGTTGCCCGCAAGATCGGTATTCGGATAGTTCTTGGTGTAGTCGGTGAATTGCTGCTTGGCGAGATCGAGGTTCCCTCCGGTGTAGTCGCGCAGAGCATTGTTATAGAGCACGTCGGGAGGGGGAACGTTCATGGCCTGCTGCTGCTGCTGCTGTTGCTGTTGCTGCTGGCTGGCCAGATTCTGCTGCGTCTGCTGCATGGCTTCGAGCTGCGTGGTGACCTTGCCGAGACGGGCTTTCAGTTCGTCAAGGCTGTCATTCAGCGTCTGCAACTGGCCGGAGAGCTGGTCGACGTGGTTATTGGTATCGCTCTGCTGCTTCTGCAGGGCGACCTGCATGTTGGTGATGGCGGCGGTCACCTTATTGATGCTGTCGGTGTTCTGGTCCATCAGGTTCTTGACCACGCCCATGCGCTCGTCCATCGATTGCCTGAGCGCGTTCATCTGGTCCTGGATTTGCTGGACCTGAGTTTGCAGTTCGACCAGTTCGCGGTTCACGGCCCACGCCGGGGTCGTCGCGAGGACGGCAGCCAAAACTACTATGGAAAGCGCTATACGAATGGTTTTCATATTGATACCTAAGATGCCAAATCTATGCTAATTGTAAGTGCACCAGAACCCGTCGAAGAGGTCAAGTTCAGTCCAGGCGGTTTTCTAGCGCCGGAACCATAAAGGGAACGGAGCAGGCGGGAAAGCCGAACTCAGAGCGTGATCGACCGGGCCAGGGCCGGCCGCTCTTCCCCGACCGACTCGAGCGCCTCTTCGAGCACGTTCAGGCCTTCGTCGAGCTCGTCCTCGCTTGCGACGAGCGGGACCAGGATTCGAATGACGTTGCCGTAGGTCCCCGCGGTAAGCGTGATCAAACCGTGTTCGTAGCAGTATTGGGCAACTCCCTTGGTTTCCTCGGCCGCGGGTTCGCGGGTGTCGCGGGACTTGACCAGTTCGAGCGCGCGCATGGCGCCCAACCCGCGCACATCCCCGATGAGAGCAAATCGCGACTCCCATTCCCGGGAGCGCTCTTCAAAGCGCCGGCCGATGGATTCGGCGCGGCCAAGCAGATCGCCCTGTTCGAACTCGTCGAGCACGGCGTGGGCGGCGGCGCAGGACAGGGGGTTGCCGGCGAAGGTCCCACCCAGTCCACCCGGGCCGGGCGCATCCATGATTTCAGCGCGGCCGGTGACGGCCGAGAGCGGCAGACCTCCGCCGAGCGACTTGGCGGTGACCACCAGGTCGGGCTCTATACCGTAGTGCTCGCTGGCAAACATCTTCCCCGTCCGGCCAAAACCGCTCTGTACCTCGTCGGCAATGAACAGCACACCGTGCTCGCGGCAGATCTTGAGGATGATCTCGAAGAACTCCGGGGGCGGATTGACGAACCCGCCTTCGCCCAAAACCGGTTCGGCGATGACCGCGGCCACGTCCTCGGAGGCCACCACTCGCTTGAAGGTGTCTTCGAGATGGCGCGCGCAGTACACGTCGCACGCGGGATAGGCGAGCGAGTAGGAACAGCGGTAGCAGTAGCCGTACGGAATGCGATAGACCTCGGAGGGAAACGGGGCGAACCCGGCCTTATAAGGGTGGGTCTTGCTGGTGAGCGCGAGCGTCATCAGGGTGCGGCCGTGAAAGGCGTCTTCGAAGGCGATGATGCCCGGCCGGCCGGTATGGGCGCGGGCAATCTTGATGGCGTTCTCGACCGCTTCGGCGCCGGTCGACAGAAGCAGGGTTTTCTTGGGGAACCTGCCGGGCGTCGCCTGGTTCAAGCGCTCGGCGAGGCGGATGTAGTTCTCATAGGGCGTGACCTGCGCGCAGGTGTGAAGAAACTTCCCCAGCTGCGATTCGAGCTCCTCCAGGACGCGCGGATTGCGGTGTCCCGAGTTGAGGCTGCCGATGCCGCCGGCAAAGTCGAGAAAACGATTGCCATCCACGTCTTCGAGCCAGGCGTGCTGGGCGCGGCGAACGTAGACGGGCGTCGCGTGCGAAAGGCCGCGAGGAAGCGCGGACGAGCGGCGCGCGTCGAGAGCGCGGGAGTTGGGGCCGGGAATCGGAGTTTTGAGTTGAATGGTTCTCATAGTTTTTTATTCCGGGCAAAAGCAATCCACCGCGAACGCCCGAGCCACGCTCTCTGCCCGCCGCCCGTCCGCGATCAGTACCAGCCGATCGGTTGTTCGTTGAGGTTGATGTGCACCTGCTTGGTCTCAAGGTACTCGTCGATTCCCCAGGGACCGAGCTCGCGGCCGAAGCCGGATTGCTTGTATCCGCCCCAGGGGGCCTCGACATAGGTGGGCTGCATGTGGTTGACCCACACAATCCCCGCGCGCAGGGACTTCACCACCCGGAACGCCTTAAAGATGTCGCGCGTCCACACCGCGGCGGCGAGGCCGTAGGGGGAGTCGTTGGCAATCTTGAGCGCGTCCGGTTCGCCGTCAAAGGGAATAACGGCAGCCACGGGGCCGAAAATCTCCTCGCGCGCGATGCGGGCGGCGTTGTCCACATCGTAGAAAATCGTCGGCTCGACGTAATACCCTTTGGCGAATTCTTCGGCCCGTCCGCCGCCCGCCGCAATCCTGGCCTCCTTCTTCCCCAGGTCCTGATAGGAGCGCACGCGCTCGTACTGCTCCCGGCTGACGAGCGGCCCCATCTTGGTTTCGCGGTCCAGAGGGGCGCCCAGCTTGACCTTGCGGGCCTTCTCCGTCAGGGCTTCGACGAATTTCTTGTAGATGGCCTTTTCGACCAGAATGCGGCTGCCGGCCGAGCAGACCTCTCCCTGATTGATAAACACGCCGAACAACGCGCCGTCGATGGCGGCTTCGAAGTCGGCGTCGGCAAAAAAGATGTTGGGCGATTTGCCCCCGAGTTCGAGCGTAACGCGCTTGACCGTGTCGGCCGCCTGTTTGACGATGGTCTTGCCCACTGCGGCGCTGCCGGTGAAGGCGATCTTATTCACGTCCGGATGTCTTACGAGCGGCGCGCCCGCCGTTTCGCCAAAGCCGGTGACGATGTTCACCACCCCCGGGGGAAGGCCGGCTTCCAAAAACCAGCCGGCCAGTTCGAGCGCGGTCAGCGGCGTTTGTTCCGCGGGCTTCAGGACCGAAGTGCAGCCGGCGGCAAGCGCGGGCGCCAGCTTCCACGCCGCCATGAGCAGCGGATAATTCCACGGGATGATCTGTCCGGCGACCCCGACCGGCTCTTTGAGCGTGAGGCTGACGGCGTTGTCCGGCACCGGATTCACGAAGCCCACAATTTTCGTGGCCAGCCCGCCGTAGTATTCAAAGCAGGTGGCGGCATCGTTGACGTCGAATTCGGCCTCGACAATCGGCTTGCCGCTGTTACGGCATTCGAGTTCGGCAAGCATGGTGGAGTTTTGGCGGATCTTGTCGGCGAGACGGAACAGGACGCGGCCGCGCTCCTGGGGCGTGGTCGTTGCCCAGGGTCCGTCTTCGAAGGCCGTCTTGGCGGCGGCGACGGCGCGATCGACGTCTTCGGAGTTGGCGTCGGCGACATGCGCGATGACTTCTTCGGTCGAGGGATCGTAAACGGGAAACGTCTTGTTGGATCTCGCCTCCACCCATTGGCCGTTGACGTAGAGCTGATAGGTTTTGACTTCGCTTAGAACTCCGCTGGGCATTCCAACCTCCTGCTATATCGCCGACCTCGGTTCGCCGGCGGCAGTCACGCCCGCCGGCGCCGGGGCCGCACTGGAAACTTTACGTCTGCCATAGACAAAAAAGAAGAAGGCGGCAAGCGCGAGGAAGAAGAAGGTGCCGCCGATCATCCAGACCTCGTAGGAAAACACGGAAGTGATCTGCTGCGCGGGGAAGAACACCAGCCCAATTCCCAGGCACGTGGTGACAAATCCGAGCAGACCCGAGACCACCAGGGTTCCCCGGCCGTACCGGCCGCGCGTATCGGCCCTCCAGCCGAATTTCACCAGCGCGGCGAACATGTATAGGAACGGCACCAGCTGCAGAACGACGGCGAGCGACAGCATCCGTTGAAACGCGCCCTGCACTTTTTCCCCTCCCGCAAAGTTGACGACGACGAGCACCGCGGACACGACGGCCTGCACGACGAGAGCCGCGTAGGGAGTCGAATACTTGGGATGAACCTTGCCGAGCCAGCCCGGCAGGTAGGAGTCCAGGCCGGCGACAAACGGGATGCGCGCCGAACCGCCCATCCAGGCCGAGCCGATCCCGGCGATCGAAAAACTCAGCATCAGGGCAAAGGGGACCGTGATCCAGGAGATGCCGACCCGCTGCGCCATGTGCCCGACCGCCTCGACGATTCCCTCGACGACGCTGATGTCGCTTTTGCTGACGGCGACGAGCAGCGCCAGCGTGGTGGCGATATAGAGCACGCCCGAAAGCACGCCTCCCCAGGCGACCGACGCCGGCATGTCGCGCTCCGGGTCGCGAATCTCGTCGCCCATGACCGAGGCCAGTTCGAGCCCGACCAGGGCAAAACAAATGACCCCAAAGGCGTTCAGGGTCGAGCGGTAATCGCGCGCCACCCGGAAGTCCGCCGCCGTCAAGTGCGGGTGGAAGCGCCATGCCACCACGATCGCCAGGCCCATCAGCACCGCCGCCGCGATAGCGGTGCCAATTGCGCCCGAATTGTTGATCCACTTCCCGACTCCGAGGCCGGCAATGTTGAGCGCCGTGAGGAGCGCGAGCAAAGCGAGCGAGGCCGCGAGCGCGAACACCTTGTTCTCGGCAAGGCTTTCATGTCCCGGACCGACCACGTACACCGAGACCCCGACGAAATAAAGCATGACCGTCGGCACGTAGAGCATGTTGTTGGTCCAGTAGCACCAGCCGGAGAGAAAGCCGTGGAAATCGCCGAAGACCTCCTTCGCCCACAGATAGACTCCGCCTTCGCCGGGAAAGCGGCGGGAAAGCTCGATCACGGCGATCGCCTGCGGCCAGAAAAACAGCAGCACCGAGACGATCCACAGCCAGACGGTCGCGCCGCCGTTGGCCGCAATCGAGGGGACGACGTTGAGATTAAAGACAGCGACGACAAACAGCAGCACCAGGTCCGAGCGTCCGAGGACGCGCTTCAAATGCGGCGGATTGGGTTCGGCGGGCACGATGCGTCTTCCCAGCGACTCAACGGGAAGGCGGGCACGGGCGCCCGCCTCCCTGCGTTACTCTCAATGCGCGGCCACAGCTTCCGAGCGCTCCTGCTGCGCTTTCGCGAGCGCAGGCGCGATATCGGAAAACGCGACCAGGTGGCCCTCGATGTCGGCCTCGGTGTGCTGGACGGAAATCGTCCACTGCTCGTCCCACCAGTAAGGCTGAGGCATGACGCCCCGGTTGACCATCCCGAACCAGTAATGCCGCCACAGGTCGGTGTCGAGCCGAAGCCAATCGCGGTAGTTGCGGATCTCCTTCGGATACAGCATGAGCGCGCCGTTTGCGCCCGCGCTGACGACATAGGCCTCGAGGCCGGCGGTGGCGGCGATCTGGCGATAGCCGTCACTGAGCTTCTTGCTGAGCTTTTCGACGTGCGCGTAATTGTCGCGGGTGAGCACCTCGCGGAAGGTGGCCAGACCCGCGGCCATCGAAACCGGGTTGGTATTGTAAGTGCCGCCGTGGAAGACCTTGTGCTCGGAAATCAGGTCCATCACCGGCCGCGCTGCCCCGAAAGCCGCCAGCGGCAGGCCGCCGCCGATCGATTTCGCCAGGCAGATGATGTCGGGACGAACGCCGAAGTATTCCGCAGCGCCGCCCCAGCCGAGTTTCGCGCCGGTCTTCACCTCGTCGAAGATGAGGAGGGCGCCGTTGCGGGTGGCGATCTCGCGCAGTCCTTCGAGAAACCCGGGCTGCGGCATGCACAGGCCGACATTCATCAGGATGGGCTCGAGAATGATCGCCGCAATTTCGCCGGCGTGCTCACGAAAACGCAGCTCGACGGTCGCTAGATCATTGAAGGTCGCGACCAGCACATTGGCGAGAGTGGACCGGGGAATGCCAAGACCCGCCGGCGCCGACGCCGGGGCGTGGATGTCGCCATAGTCCTCGGGAGCGTGCGGCTTCACGCTGACCAGCGCGTAATCGTGCAGGCCGTGATAGGCGCCCTCGAACTTCACGATTTTGTCGCGCCCGGTTGCCGCGCGGGCCAGGCGGACGGCGTGCATGGTGGCCTCGGTCCCGCTGTTGCCGAAGCGCACCATCTCCACCGGGAAGCGGCTTGAGATTTCTTCGGCGAGCTCCCATTCGAGCTCGTGCGGCATGCCGAACATGGTGCCGGTCTTCAGGCGGGGCTCGACCGCCTTCATGACCGCAGGATGACAGTGGCCGGCCATCAACGCGCCAAAGCAAAGGTTGTGGTCGACGTAGTCGTTGCCGTCAACATCGCGGAAGCGCCCGGCTTGGCCTTCTCTGGCGAAGATCGGGTAGGGGTCGTAGGCGCGGTAATTGCTGGCCACACCGAGCGGAAGGCGCCTCAGGTTTTTCCTGTGGGCCTCCGCCGACTTGGGCGTACGGCGCACGAAGGTTTCCAGTTCTTTCTCTAACGCGGGATACATCGTCTTCTCCGAAGAGTCTCAAGCCGCCGATGGGCGGCCATTAGAATGACCGGGCAGCGAACGCCCGGTTTCGAACTAAAAGTAGAACTTCAATGCTAACTGAACCAAAAGGGGACCGCGAGTCTGGAGCACCTGCCCAACGTCGTGTCGGAGAAATTGCCATCCGGATTCACCCCTTGCGTGCGGTTGAACAGATTGAAAGTGTCGGCCCGGAATCGGTATCGCCGGTTCGGGCGTTGCGGCTGACCCTCGTCGATTGGTCGATGAGCGTCACCGTGATACCGGCCACCCCGGCGCCGGCCGCATCCGTTGCCCGGCCCGTGATTCTCCGCCGGTGCTTTGCGCGAATGCCGGAGCGAGGCAGCAGTCAAAAACAGCAGCCGTGGCTCGAACGCGTAAACCGCAACCCCGAAACTCGCTGGAAGACATTGCGAGCGCCTCCCAGCACCGCTAAGGAGGATTTCTACGGGTATGGGCAAAAACAACCTTGGTATAATTCAGCAACGTTAGTGGCGCGACGGGAGAGCTGTCAAGCAAAAAACTCGACGCCCGGCGCCTGCAAAGCGCCAGGCAAACGTCGCTCGACGGGACCATGAGCTTCGAACGCAACAACGATTATCTGAAGATCGGCGATGTCGCGCGCCTGGTGGGCATTTCGCCGACCATGATTCGCATGTGGGAGCGCATGGGCCTGGCCCGGCCCCGGCGCACGGCGAGCAAATATCGCATCTATTCCGAGCAGGATGTTCGCCTGCTCAAGCGCGCGAGTTTTCTGCGAAAGGTTCGCGGCATGAACGCGCCCGCCATCGTGCAGACCCTCAAGCGCGAGGGCCTGGCGCGCCCGCCGCGCGACGGCCAGCGCGGGGCCCTCGGCGCGCGCTTGCGCCAGCTGCGGCTGGCCCAGGGCGCCTCGCTCGCCATGGTCGCCCGTCGAGTGGGGATCTCGGTGGGTTTTTTGAGCGCGCTCGAACGCTCCCAGATGAGCGCATCGGTTGCCACCCTGCGCAAGCTGGCTCGTTATTACAAGACGAACATCCTCGATTTCCACGACGCAGAAAAACCCCACCAGCATCTGGTCCGCCCCCGGGAGCGCAAGACTCTGCGCGCCGGCCCGGGGGTAGAAATGGAGTTGCTCGCCTGGGGCAACACGGTCATGGAGCCGCACCTGTTCCGCGTGGCCCCGGGCGCAGGCAGCGGCGAGTCCTATACCCACGTCGGCGAGGAGTTCCTCTATATCTTGAAAGGCGAGCTCGACATTTTTCTGCGCGACGAGCAGTACCGGCTCAAAGCGGGAGACAGCTTTTATTTCGAAAGCGCCCTGCCGCACAAATGGGCCAATCCCGGACGCTCGGAAACCCTTATCCTGTGGGTGAATACTCCGCCAACGTTTTAAGAGCCGGGCCGAGCGCCGGCGTGCCCGGGCCGCAACACCGGGGTTTCGAGGCGTAGCCGGCTACGCCGAACCCGAAGGCCGCCGAGACCCCAACCATCCCGAGTTCCTGGACGTTGTTCGCACGCTGGTTGCTCGAGGCTCTCGCTCGCAAGCCCCGGCTACAACCCTCGGTATTATTCGCAAGCTGATCAGTTTTTCCTAGAAACGTTTCGTGCCTCATGGGCACTATCTGCACAGGGCGAGCGTTACCGCCCCGCAACCTGCGGTAACAGTGGAGAGACTCCTTCAGGCGCAACCTCTTGACTGGAGCCCTCTCGAACGGCATAACGCGCTCCCTGATTTATTAATTTAGTTCGAGCAGGACATCACGCCCCATTAGTCCCGCTCCCGGCCCCGCAACTCGTTCGACTATTTCAAGCGTTTGAGGTCTTTGCATGAAAAGCAAATTGCTTTTGGGTATTCTCTTGCTTCTGTGCGTGCTTCGCGCATTCCTGACAGCCGCGGCCCAGGAGAGCGCGGTGGTGCAGGGCGCCGTGGCCGCATCCAACATCGTGCCCAGCTTGATTAACTACTCGGGTATCCTCAAAGACTCCAGCGGACGGACCCTCACCAGCCTTACCGGCGTGACCTTCTTGCTTTATAAAGACGACCAAGGGGGCGCTCCGCTGTGGTTGGAAACCCAGAACGTGCAGCCCGATAAAGCCGGGCGCTTCAACGTGCAACTCGGAGCCGGCAGCAAATACGGCATCCCGCCAGACCTCTTCATGAGTGGCGAAGCCCGTTGGTTGGCGCTACAGATCGCTAACGAACCCGAGCAATCGCGCGTAATATTGGTCGCTGTTCCTTACGCGATGAAGTCCATCGACGCGCAAACTCTCGGCGGATTGCCACCGTCCGCCTTTATGCTCGCCACCTCACCGACCAGTGGAAGGGCAAACCCAACCACCAGCGCACCCTCTTCCAAATCGATAACGGCCCCGTCGAGCGCGGCGGTGCTGAACGTCACGACCTCCGGCGCCGCGGCCAACGTGGGAGGGCTTCCTGTGTTCAAGACGGCCACCGATATCGAGAAATCGATTGTCACGCAAACAGGAACTACCGGGATCAGCGTCGCCGGCACCCTCAACATCAATGGCATGCTGAAACTGCCTGCGCTCGGCACCGCTACTGCTTCCAAGGGTTTCAACTCTCGACCCGAGCAATACGTGGCCTCGGCGTTCAATGGGACCAGCCATGTGCCGGTGGCTCAAACTTTCCAATGGCAAGCCGAGGCCACAGCCAACAACACGGCCACCGCATCAGCCACCTATAACTTTCTCTTCGGCTCGGGTGTGGCGGTACCCGCCGAGACCGGCCTAAAGATCGACCACCTAGGCCACATCGCCTTCGCAGCTGGCCAAGGCAATATTCCTGGTGCCGGCACGGTCACCAAGGTGTCCACGGGAGCTGGATTGACCGGCGGCCCGATCACTGCCACGGGCACAATCAGCATCCCCAACGCGGGCGTGAGCAATGCCATGCTGCAACACCCATCTCTCACGGTTACTGCCGGCACGGGCCTGACCGGTGGCGGAGCCGTCGGGCTGGGAGGAGCCACCACGCTCAACTTGGACACAACCAAGGTGCCGCTGTTGGCCGCGGCCAACACGTTCACCGCTAACCAGACCGTAAACGGCGCGCTCACGGCGACATCCTTCTCCGGCAACGGCGCGTCCGTGACTAACGTCAACGCTGCCACGCTGGGCGGCGTCGCAGCGAGCGGATATCCGACGTTGACTGGAATAAACAACTTTTTCGGTTTTTCCGACTTCTTCGGAACCGAACCCGGCTTTGAACTCAACGTTAGGAATGACGGCGGGGGCTACGGGATCATCTCGTCCATGACGGCAAGCAGCGGAAACCTTGCTGGAGTTTACGCCAGCGCCCCGAATAGTCGGACTGGCATCGGCCTATTCGGCCAGTCGGGAGTCGAGAGTGGAACTGCGGGCTTATTCCGGGGCGGGGCAGGCGTTTGGGGTGATGGCGGTACTTTCAACAATGTCGGAGTCCTGGGCACCACAGATGACGCCCAAGCCGGTTTCTTCAACAACAACTCTCCCAATGGGATTGATACCATGGTTATCGTGGCCGACAACGCCGCCTCCCCCGAGTTTCTAGCCGTTAACGTCGCCACTGACACCTTTTGCGAAATCGACCAACACGCCAACCTCAGCTGCACAGGTACCAAGAATGCCATCGTCCCGGTTGACGGCGGAGCACGCACCGTTGCCCTCTCTGCCATCGAGTCGCCGGAAAACTGGTTTGAAGACGTCGGGTCGGCACAACTTATCAACGGAGCTGCCGTCGTGAGGCTCGATGCCGAATTCATGCAAACCGTCAACACCGATCGGGAGTATCAGGTCTCTCTAACGCCTTATGGCGATTGCAAAGGCCTTTACGTCCTTAATCGCATGCCTGGCGCCTTCGAAGTACACGAACTGGGCGGCGGCAGCGCCAGCCTGAGCTTCGGTTATCGCATCACTGCTCTGCGCCGAAAATACGAGGATGTCCGCTTCGCCGACCACACCCGCGACATGGAGCACATGGGCAGGATGATGAAAAAAGGTGCCCTGACGACGACCCCACACTCTCATCTGCCAAATGAGAATCTTCAACTTCGTCGCGCGGCGCCGAGAGCTGCGCTCACGCCGACCGCGACGAAGTCGCAAACACGTTAGCTTCGTAAGCGGGGAAATTGGGGTTTGGAAACAATGAAGATGATTCTTCTAAGCAGCGGTTGGACGCCGAGGGTTCCGGCCTTCCGCTCGCGGGGGCGGTCTGGATGCTGGAGGCTAGGCTATAGCGCGACCTGAACCACTTCGGATTAAGTATGCCCTGATTGACCACGGATGAGCATCTCGAGTGTGCTCCCAGGCGGTCATCTTATATGCCACCGAGCTGACCAAGAATCAGAAGCGTCGGCTTGGCACTCTCTCGCGCGCCTGGCGGTAATCAGCCAGGCGCACGAGCAGATGCACTTCGACTCCCCAACCAAGACTTGGGAAATGAAGAAGTTCATGGCAGGTCTGCGGCGCGAGTTGGGCGTCGCTCCCCAAACAAAAGATCGCGTTTGCGGCGAATCGGTGCGGACCGGATCCTGTTGGCTCCGCCTATGGCACGCAAGCCTCCCTCGCCCCTTATATCGACTCGGGGCTGCGGAGCGGATTGGACCCAAAGGACGAGGAAGCGGTGTATTCAGGCAATGCCAACCCCATCTTTCAAGATGAGCATCGGCAGCCAGGCGATTGAGCTCTCCGAATGCAGGGTGATTCCGCCATGTCAAAATAGGCGCAGCCCTGATGCCGCGAACAGATTATGACGCGATCGTAATTGGCTCCGGGCCCAACGGCCTGGCGGCGGCCATTACTTTACAAAGCGCAGGGCTTAGCGTTCTCCTGCTGGAGGGCAGGGACACGGTTGGCGGTGGGATGCGCTCGGCCGAACTGACTTTGCCGGGCTTCGTGCATGATGTCTGCTCTGCCATTCATCCCATGGCCGCAGCATCTCCCTTTTTTCGGGCTCTTCCCTTGCACAAATTCGGGCTCGAATACATTCACCCGCCGGTCCTGGCCGCTCATCCCTTTGACGGCGGCCACGCGGCGATCCTATCGCGCTCCTTGGAGCAAACCGCTTCTGCCCTGGGCGAAGACCAGAATTTCTATCTCCGCACTTTCAGACCGCTACTGAAGCAATGGCCCGACCTCGCGCCCAATGCGTTGCGCCCGATCGGGATTCCCCGCCATCCGCTCGGATTTTCGCGGTTCGGGCTGAAAGCAATCACGTCTGCGAGATCTTTCGCGCGAAAATTCAGGACCCGTGAAGCTCAAGGCTTGTTCGCAGGCATGGCGGCGCACTCCGTCCAGCCTTTAACCAATCTGTCTTCGGCAGCGATTGGAATTGTTCTTATGACCGCCGGCCACGCATCGGGCTGGCCCATCGCCCGCGGAGGCTCGCAAAGCATTGCCGATGCGCTGGCCTCCTATTTTGCCTCGCTCGGAGGGACCATTGAGACAGGCTCCTATGTCACGTCGCTCAGCGCCCTGCCCCCGTCGCGAGCGATTCTCCTGGATGTAACCCCGCGCCAGTTACTGGAAATTGCCGGCCACAGTTTGTCCTCCGTTTACCGCTGGCAGTTACGGCGATACCGATATGGGTTGGGAATATTCAAGATGGATTGGGCGTTGGACGGGCCGGTCCCGTTTACTGCACCCGATTGCCATGAGGCTGGAACCGTCCATCTCGGAAATACGTTGGCAGACATCGTCCGTTCCGAAGATGAGGCAGCGCACGGAATACACCCGGAGCGGCCTTTTGTTCTGTTGGCGCAGCAGAGCCGGTTCGATCCCAGCCGCGTTCCCGAAGGAAAACAGACTGCATGGGCCTATTGTCATGTTCCAAACGGCTCGGACGTGGATATGACGGAAGCCATGGAAAAGCAAGTGGAACGATTTGCGCCGGGATTCCGCGACCGCGTGCTGGCACGACGCGCCATGAATGCTTCGGCAATGGAAAACTACAATCCGAACTATATTGGCGGCGATATCGGCGGAGGAGCGATGGACATCAGCCAATTATTTGTAAGGCCCGCCCTGCGCCTGTCACCCTACCGGACTTCGGCCAAAGGCGTCTACCTCTGCTCTTCATCAACCCCTCCGGGCGGCGGAGTACACGGCATGTGCGGGTATCACGCCGCACGCCAAGCGTTGAAGGACATATTTCAGAAGAAAGACCCGTTGTCCTCACGCCGCCTCTAAGGCGTGACACACGTGCGAAGTGAGACAAACTCCTCTGACAACCCGCGCAAACAGAGGCGCTCTCCCATCGAGCAGGGTTCTTTGCCCACTGGAAGGACCGACCCACGCGTTCAAGCCAGGGACCTTGTCCCTGAATTGCATCTTTCTCGCGCGGTCAAAACCCCATCGTGTCGTCCGCTGACGGCCCGTAAGTCGCCGGGACTGGCTGGCCGTTCAGCCGCAGATAAACCCCGAGTTGCGCCCGATGGTGAACCAGGTGATTCAGAAACAGCATGCGAAAGGCGAGAAACCGCGTTCCTTCAAAGACCGGCGTACCCTCGAAATTCATTTTCCAGGGCTCGCTCCAGGCTGGGTCGCTCAGGGTTTCAAGCGCAGCCCGCGTCTTCGACGCGCCCTGGTCAAACGCGCTCACCAGTTGGGCGCCGGAATCAAATGCCAACGGCGTGAAACTCCCCTTGCCGAAATCCAGTTTCGGCGCGCTCAGCACGCTCAGACCCAACTGCGGCAACTGCGCCACGTGTGGCGCCAGCCTGCCGAGCGGCATAGACTTAGAGTGCGGTGCAAAATCTTTCTTATCGGCAGGGACCCGTTCCAGCGTGGTGCGCGTCTTCTGCACTTCCTCATCATATTCCTCGAGCAGCAAATCTCTGATCGCCATAATCGCTCCTTGAAGGAAAGAAACAAACAGCTAAATTTGACCCATAGAGCTTACCGCAGATTGCCAGGGACTCACCCATTAAGGTTTGGTAAATCATCCGCCGCATCTCGCTCGCCGAGCGCGCCAGCCTCGAATTTCGCTCCGACTTCTTGAATATCTTCAACCAACCTCAGTATGGGCTGCCGCAAGCGACTTTCGGTGTGCCCGGCTTCCGGAAGCATCATTCAGACCGTAAACACGACGACGCCTGTCAGCCCTGTGGGCTCCGGAACTCCGCGCGAGATTCAGTTCGCGCTCCGAGTGGCATTCTAAGAGCCTCAGAGACGGACGCGTGACACAAGCGGCGCCAAAAAGTTCCGGTTTTCATGCCCAATGCCCAACGATGATCTTGGACGATTTGGTTGGGGGGCAACCCGCAAGGTCGCCGGAGGGATGCCGCGAGCAGAGGTAGTGCGACCCGGGCAGGAGAAGGAGAAGTTCCCCCTTCGCGATTTCTCGCGAAGGGGGAATGCGTACTGAGCAAGGTCAAGCCTGACGTGGTGGCGACGACGATCCGGTCAACTACCTGTTGACGGAACCGTGGCAGGTGCCGACGCCCTTGTCGCTGTAAGAAGCCGGTCCGGTTGTCTGTGCAGGATCCTTGAGTGCTGACTCGAAATCCCACGCGTAGCCGGTCTGCTGAAGCGTCAGGCCCATCACGCCCCAGAATTGCCCGGTCGAGGCCTCGAGGTTCTCTGCGTTGAAGTTGGCGTGGCCGCCAGGATCGGAGGATGAGCCGGTTGTGACGACTGCATCGAGTGTCTCTCCGCCGGTGCCCACGATGAACTCCCGTATGCCCTTCTTTGGATCGTAATTCCCGGAAGGGTCAAGGGGGCGGTAGCGCGCATAGACGTGGTCGTGCCCGTTCAGCACCACGTCGGCTCCGTACTGGTAGAGCAGTTGCCAAAAGGCCTGAGAGGTCGGGCCTTCGGGTATGGCGATGCTGTCGGCAGCGCTGAAGGTGGGCTGGTGCCAGTAGGCGAGCGTGCATGCGGAATGATTGGCCGCGAGATCTTTTTTCAACCAATCGAGTTCGGCGGCGAACCAGGTGCCCGTGTCCGAACAGCCGCCCGGCTGCGTCTCACACTCTATGTTGAGCGAAATAAGGTGCCAGGAGCCCAGATTATAGGAGTACCAGCCATTTCCGACTCCGACCGGGCCCCCTCCCACTTGGCTTCCGAGTCCGCCCGACTGTTCGAAGTGCCCCGCCTGTCCATCCGAATACGGCACGGGTTGGGTGAAGGTACCGCCGGTTTCAGGGATGTCGGCGATCGTGGCCGTCATCACGCTTCCATCGGCATTGTGCTGGACGCCGTTGAAGTAGGAGAAGTAGCCGTAGCCGGCAACGCCGAGCGCACCGTGCTCGGTATAAAACTCGTGGTTGCCAGGCGCGGGGCGCGTGATCATTTTGAAAGCGCCATAGGTTGATTCGTACGAGTTCTCAAAGTCCGAGTATTGTCCTACCTGGTATTGCTCATCTCCGACGAGCGCGACGAGGTCAGGCTTCATATTCTCAATCCACTTCGCAGTGGCCGCCTGGGATGCGATCAGATTCTGAGCGGAGTCCCCGGCGCAGTTTTCCCCCGCCTTCTCACCGCTGGGCTCGGTCTCGCCTGGCTGGCAGGAAACGTCGCCAACCACCGCAAGCACAGGCGCTGAGCGGCCCGTCGCTCCGTACGGCCAACTATTGCCTGGCGCCGGATTGCCGTTGTTTTGGTTCTGTGAGTTTTGATTCTGCGCCTGTGCGCCCGCTGCGAGTGCCAGCACCGAGGCGGCCGTTCCCATGAGCAATGCCGCTCGGAGCCTTCCACTGATCATCTTCATTATTCGGTTTTCTCCCCTTTGGATTTGTGGTTGGATAGTTTGCAAATAGGGCGAGTCTATCAATTCCAATGTTTCACGCGTGTGAAACGTGTGTGAAAAAACCAGATTTTCCTTCGAAGAGCTGAATCGGGAGGAAAAACCAGCCGCCAGTCGAATATCGCCCGCGATTGCCCGGCGGAAGGAGAGGCTTGCCATGCAACCAGTCCGCGGTCGCGATTCCGCGCTCAGGCGTAGCGAAATAGCGCCGCGAAACCAAAGTCCATGTGCTGCTGAATGTGGCAGTGAAACAGCGTCAGGCCCGGCTGGTCGGCGACCAGATCCACCGTGGCCCGTCCAAATGCGGGAACGATTACGGTATCCTTCAGGATGCCGGCAGTCGGCTTGCCGTTGAGCTCGACGAGTTCGAATAGATGCCGGTGCAGGTGCAGCGGGTGCGAATCGTCGCTTCGATTGCGAAACACCAGCCGGTAGCGGCCCCCCTGCCGGAACACGAATTCCCGCCCATGCGGATATTCCTTGCCGTTGACGAGCCAACGATTGATGCCATTGGGCCCGCCCGGCACCTTTTCAAAGACCATGTCGATCGTCTGGTCCGGCGGGGGATGGGGGGCGATCTTGCCAAGGATTGTGTAGTCCCACCGCGCCTTCTGGGGGCGAAGCCATTGCGGGCGCTGCTGCTGATTGGCGTACTCCACCACAATGCCCATGCCGGATTGCCGCGCGGCATCCCGGAGCTCCCCTAAAATCCAGACGCCCGGGTGATTCATCTCCACGATCGCATCCACTCGCTCGCCTGGGGCGATCTCAATCACATCGACCGCCTGAGGCGCCGGCACAGGATTGCCGTCGAGAGCGATCACCTGAAAGGTGTGGCCGGGCAAAGCCAGGCGATGGATTTGCGCAGCGCTCGCGTTGAGCAGGTGCATCAGGACGCGCTGCCCCGGCTGCACGCGGAGCGGATCCCCCGCCCCGAGTATTTTGTCGTTGATCGAATAAAGAGGAGCGCTGACTTCGAGTCCGTTCGGACGCAGGTCGGGAGTGGCGGGTTTTTCGGGCATCGGGTCGTTGCGGTCCGCCGGCCTCTCGTCCTGGTCCATCGTAGACAGAAAATATTGCCATTCACGCAGCGCCAGAAAGACTTCTTGATCGTAGCGCCCGGGGTCATTGGGGGAATCGATCATGAGAAACCCGAACTGGCCGGTATAGGTGCCGCGATGCAGATCCAGCATGGCAGCAGTGTGCGAGTGGTACCACCGCGAGCCCGCCGGGTTGGCCACGAACTGATAGCGGCGTCGGCCATGCGGCGGGACCGGAGGTGTGCCTTCTTCTTCACTCCCATCCACTTCCGGGGGAACGAGCAGGCCATGCCAATGCACGTATTCCGGAACGTCGGTGTCGTTCACAACCTCCACGACGACCGATTGGCCCTCGCGCATCCGCAGGAGAGGACCGGGGACTTTGTTGCTGTAGCCGATCGTGCTGAGCACGACCTGAGGCGCCAGTTCGACCATCATCGGCGCGATTCGCAGACTGAAATCCGCCGCCCGCGCGGTAGCGTTCGGTTGAAGCGCCACCATCGCAGGCTGTGGCGGCCCTAGAACGTTCTCGAGGCCCGGCGACTCCCCCAGCGCCGGCCGAAGCTTGCCTGCGCTGGTTGCGATCATGGTGGCCCATCCAAGCCGTACAAAATCCCTTCGCTTCATGCGATCTTCATCCCGGCTGCGCGGATGCCACCCTACAGTGGAGTGCCTCAATGAGCAACGCCGATATGAGAAACTCTCCTGATCGTTTTCATGCTCTTCCCTTGGTTGTAGGACGGGTCGGGCAAAAGGAAATTTCTTAATCTTTCAATGTCTCGATTTTACTTCCGAAGCATGAAAATTGTGTGGCGCGAGCAGCTGTCGCGCAGCACCTAAATCCCACATTGGAGGTCTTCTCTCGAACGATTTTTCGGGATTTACCTGCTTGGACAGGGCATTTAAATGCTGGATTGGTTGCAGAGTTTTGGTCTTAAGTCACCCCTTGCGGACCACGCATTCTGCCCATCGTCGCGATGAACAAGGTGGGGTGTTTTTATCCACTCGCCCATCCTTGATCCACTCAGGCGACGAGCTCCTTGTCCTCGTCATCGTAATCTCCGGGAGCTCGCTGATCGGTTTCTCATGCTGCGCACTGGAAAAAGCTCGATTGACGGCATCGGGTTGTTCACCGACTCTCCGATTCCTGCCCGCAAAAAGATCGGCGAATTTACCGGCGAACGCATCTCGTTGCGCGAAGCACGCCGCCGCGCCCGCGGCCTGAAGAAGATCGCTATCGTGGAGATGGACAGAGGGGCCATCGACGAAAACGGTAAAGGCGGCGGCCTGTTCCGCTACATCAATCACTCCTGCGAAGCGAACGCCTACATCCGCATCGCCTACAACCGCGTAGAGTTCTATACCAGGCGCGCCATCAGAGCCGGCGAAGAGCTGACCTGCGACTACGGCGCTACGCAGCATAACGGGACTCTCCCTTGCCGGTGTAACGCAAAGAAGTGCAAGAAGTTTTTATAGCGCAAAAAGCGACCTTTGGCTCTTGGCTTTTGATCAAGGCCTACCCGGAGAAGCTCGAAGATCGACGTGTGTGGATCGTGGCGGGTGGTCTCGCTTCTCAGAAACAGCGGCGCTCCCGGGGTACAATCGGCATTTCCGCGCGAAGGACCAGTCAGAACCTCCTAGATGTCGCGAGTACATATGACCAAGGATTCCCCTCCCACCCTTGAATAGGAACGGGTTTGGCGCGGTGTTGCCGGGTTTTATCGACTGTTAACGTTGTAGAAAATGATTGTCAACATAGTATTAGTTTTTTGCGTTCGTCCCGATTTCTCGAACGCCTTCCGAGATGCAAAGGATTTCCTTCCAATGGCCACATAGTGCAACATTGTTTAATCGACCGATTTGTCGCCGGCATCGTCCCTTTTTGGAAGACGCCGTGCAGCTCTTTCCATGCGGTCAGATGGGCGAGCAGTTTACATCAGTTGGGAAAGACACCATGGGGTTCTTAACTACAACGCGTCAGCGTTTTGGCATTGCCGAAGAATTGTTGTCGTTTTTCTGGAGAAACAAACGGTGGTGGGCGACGCCGATACTCGTGACGTTGTTGCTCTTTGCCGTGCTGCTGATTCTTGTGCAGAGCTCCGTTATCGCCCCATTTATCTACACACTCTACTAGTAGGGCGGTATGTGGGACACTTTAAAGAGCTTCTGGGCATGGTGGAAGCGTTTCGCACCGTTACAAACGTCCGGCAGGCCGAGTGGTCGAAACAGAAGACTTTGCGAAGATAACCCACACTATGCAAGAAGCTGCGGGCATCCAGCAGGTTACAGGGGCGCTTATGTGGGTTTGGCGCGCCAATTGCATACAGCGAAAACGGCAAGTAAGAGTTACGCAAGGTTGGAGGCGTCGAGTTCACCCGGGCGTGCCTGGAAGGTGAGCCGATTCTACGGAAGAGGCTTGCAACACGTTTTCCCGTAGCGAGATGGACATGACGGTTCTCTAGAGTTTTGCGGAATCGAAGAGCAATCTCGCGAGGCACTGATTCTCTTTTATAGTCGGAGGCACTTGTTATGGCCGAAGTCTCTTCGCGTCTTGCAAGGGATCTTGACCTTTGCGCCACTACAAAGGACGACCGCCGTGGGTCTGCAACGTTGGCGCGAAAGATCGCCTTATCTCTGGCCAGCGTTTACATGACCCTCCTCTTGCTCGAAATCGGAGTTCGGCTCTTCTATCCCCAGGACCTCGGCTTCTGGGACAGTGAACCATTTCGTCGGCTTGCCGCCACTTCGCCGCATTTCGTGGAGAACATACCGGGCGCACATGCCCGGTTTCTCGGCGTGCCGGTCGACATCAACAGCTTCGGGCTTCGCGATCATGAGTTCGCCATCCCCAAGCCCGCCAACACTGTCCGCATTCTAACTGTGGGAGACTCAGTCACTTTCGGCTACGGTGTCAGACTGGAAGACACGTATCCGAAAGTGCTCGAACAACTCCTGAATCAAACCGCGGACAACGGAGCGCACTACGAGGTGCTGAATGGCGCAGCATTGGGAGGTTCACTGAGCGACTACTTGCACTTTCTGCATTTGCGCGCGGAGCAGATTCAGCCAGACATCGTCCTTGTCGGATTCTGCCTCAACGATGTGGCGCTCTACTCCGAATCAGGAGCTGTTTCTACTGCATCGCCACGATCGCACCAAATGGCCGTCGATTGGATACGACAGTTCAATCGTTTCTGGCTCCGCCATTCTCAGCTCTACCTGTTGGGTTACGCTCGCCTGAAGGTATTTCTGTACGGGTCCGGTGCGCTCGACGCGAACAAAATTCCTGATACGCGCTTCCTCGCCCTCGAGGCGCCCTCGGAGTACCAGCGGCAGGCATGGACATCCACGTTCAGAATGCTTACACAAATCGCGCGGTTCTGTCTGGAACACGGGTATCGCCTTGCCGTCGTGGTTTTTCCGATGCAGATGCAATTGTCGGCAGCCGAGGAGGACTTTTACCGGTACAAGTACCATTTACGTCTGGGAACTAACATATTATCTGGCGACCCACAACTGCGCTTGCAGCAGTACGCTGCCGCCAGTGCATTAACCCTCGTTGACCTGCGCCCCGGTTATGTCCGCTACGACTCGAAAAGCCTATACCTTCACAACGAGAAGATTCCGTCCGATCCAACGCATCCCTCGGTCCTCGGCAATCAGGTCGCGGCCGCCGAAATACTGCGGGCGTTACAGCAGGCAGGCATGCTGCTCATTCGGTAATTAGAACGCCGGTCAGGGCCTGCCAGACCGGCCCAAAGAACAGTTGCAGTGGCAAAGGGTGAGACCTGCCGCTGCACTTGGTTGTGGTTACTCGGGGAGGCACTAATGGCCCTGACCAGTGACACTACGGCTTTGAGCAACAAGCTGCTTTCCACCACTGCACCGCCACGCCAACCATACGATGCGGAGGAACTCTCACGATTTCGCCGATATGCACATGTACGTTTGCAGGTTATTGCTTTAGCGGCCGTGGTAGCTGTGGTCAGCCTCTCAAAACTCAGCCACCTGGGCTTTTTGCGAGCCACGGTCTACAACGTGGCCGATCGAAGCGCATTTCAAGCTGCGGTGATGCCTGGCTTCATCCAGCAGAGCTCCAATGCTTACTCCTTGATCGCCTTCAGGAGCCACACGAAGAATTTGATCAAGGCTGAAGAGGACGACATCACAAAGCTTGTGAAGCTCATGCACTGGGTCAGGCAGCAGGAGAGCGACGAACGATTTTACGGAGGACCCGGCGAGCGGCCTAAGCCGCCAGTAGACGATACGGAAAACCCCGAAACTTACCTGCAGGAACAAAGAAGAGGAATCCATAGTGCATGCCGGCGTTTTGCTTACATTCTCACGGGCACATTGTTGTCGCAAGGTTTCAACGCGCGTGTCGTCTCATTGACATCGAATGTCGATCGGCGCGCCGCGCTCTCCCACAACGTGGTGGAAGTGTGGGTACCCGCGCTCGGGAAGTGGATCGTGGCCGATCCGACCCTTGACGCCTTGGTTCTGATGAATGGAACACCCGCATCTGCGCTCGAACTGCACGACGCGGCCGAGCCGGATTCGCCATCGAGGATTTCATTTGATCAGCACGGTGCGACGTTTCTTCTGCCGCCGGTAGACACGTACCGCAAATACCTCAAGCACATCTTCGTGTCTAGAACCAATGCTCTGTTCGATGGTTACCGTTTTGGCTTCTTGGCTCGAAGGAAGGTCAGCTTCGCTCACTACGTCGGGCCCGGGTCGCCGTCATTCCCGGAAGACGAAAAGGAGTTTATGCTTGGTGCCGTTCTCATTTCGGGGGTTGTGATTCTGTTGTCGTCAGGGCAAGTGATATGGAAATACTCATCTCTGCGCCAAGTGCTTGCTGCCACGAGCGAACCTTTCCGCGTGCATACCAGAAACGCACATGCCCCCGAGGGACAGGGCTCGTTAGTTCAGTGAACGGAGGCGCCCATTCAAGATGAGCCGTGGTCATAGGTTCCTGGTTGTTCGCCCACCAATACTGAAACTCGTCTGGTTCATTTGCGTCTGAGTTGCCAGAGTCCGTTACCTGGCGGTACTCTCGGGGGCCAGTCCACGATATTTCAGCATCGGTTCCACGCTCGGCTTCTTTCCCCGCCATGCCTCAAACATGTTTTCGAGGTCTTCCGTGTTTCCACGAGACAGAACCATGTCGCGAAAACGGTCGCCGTTCGCGCGGGTCAATTTGCCATTTTCTTCGAACCACTGGTAGGCGTCGTCGGCCAGCATCTGCGTCCACAGATAGGAGTAGTACCCGGCCGAATATCCATTACCCCAGATATGCGCGAAGTAGCTGGAGCGATAGCGTGGGGGCACATAGCTGATCCAGAGATGAATGCTATCCAATGCTTCTTTTTCGAAAGCATCCGGCTTCTGGAGCGGATCGCCCGGCGACAATGTGTGCCACTTCATGTCGAGTTGCGCCGCGGCCAGCAACTCCGTCATGTCGTAGCCCTTATTGAACGTCTTGGCTTTTTCGATCTTCTGAACCAGTTCCTCCGGCATGGGAGCGCCCGTCTTGTAATGCTTGGCATAATGCTTGAACACCGTTGGATACGTTGCCCAATATTCGTTGAATTGGGACGGGAACTCCACGAAGTCACGTGCGGTCGATGTCCCCGACAGGCTCGGATACACGGTATTTGAAAACATGCCGTGCAGGGCATGGCCAAACTCATGGAACATGGTCCGCACGTCGTCCGAAGTCAACAGGGCCGGCTCACCTGGCGCCGGCGGAGCAAAGTTGGCGACGTTGGCGACCACCGGCTTCGTGCCCAGAAGTTTCGTCTGGTCGACATAGTTGGTCATCCAGGCGCCGCCCTGTTTATTGTCGCGTTTGAAATAGTCGCAATAGAACAGCGCCAGAGAGCTTCCGTCGGCATTGAACGCCTCAAACACGCGCATGTCCGGGGAATACACCGGGAGGTCCTTGCGCTCCTTGAAACTCAATCCGTAAAGCTGGTTTGCCGCATAAAACACGCCGTTCTCGAGGACGTTGTTTAACTCGAAGTAAGGCTTCACCTGCTCTTCATTCAGGTCGTACTTCGCTTTGCGTACCTGCTCGGCATAAAAGTCCCAATCCCAGGGTTGAACCTTGAATCCGCCACTCTGCTTGTCGATCACCGTTTGAATGTCCTGGGCTTCGCTTGCGGCCTTGGCCGTGACAGCGGGCACCAGAGCGTCCAGGAACTTCAAGGCGGTTTCCGGTGTCTTCGCCATCTGGTCCTCAATCGTCCAGGCCGCGAAGTTGGGGAAGCCCAGCAATTTGCCCTTCTGAGCCCGCAACTGCGCGATTCTCGCGATGGTGTCGCGCGTATCGTTGGCGTCGCTGCGTTCGGCGCGTCCCCAGGAATTTTCGAAAATGTTTTGGCGGGTGGAACGACTGTTCAACGATACGAGCTCCGGCTGCTGTGTGGTGTTCTGCAGGGGAAGCACGAAGCCATCCACCTTGCGTTCCTTTGCCGCCAGGCGAGCGGCGGTGATCTCCGCGTCGCTCAGGCCTGCGAGCCCGGACTTGTCGGTGGTCAGAAAGGCGGCTTCCTTTGTCGCTGCCAAGAGCTTCGTGCTGAAGTCGTTCGATAGGGTGGCCAGTTCCTCATTCAGCTTCTTCAGTTCGGTCTTGTCGGCCTCGCTCAGGTCTGCACCCGCATGGATGAACTGATCATAGGTGTGCTCGACGAGCCGCAGCTGCTCCGGGCTGAGCTTGAGTGAGTGGCGCTGCTGGTAGACGGCCTTCACGCGCTCGAACAGTTTCGGATCGAGGTAGATTGCGTCCTGGTGGGCGGCGAGCTTGGGCGCTTCAATCTGCCGCACTTTCTGCAGCGTGGGATTGGTGTTCGCGCTGACCACCGCGAAGAATGTCGCGGTGGACCGCTGCAACAACTGCCCGCTCTTTTCCATCGAGACAAAGGTGTTTTCAAAGGTCGGCGGCTGCGGACTATCGGCGATCGACTGTATTTCCCTGCGCTGCTCCGCCATGCCGGCCTCGATCGCCGGTTGAAAGTCTTCGTCCTTGATCTTGTCAAAAGGCGGAGCTTGGTACGGCAGAGTGCTCGGTGCGTAGAAAGGGTTGGTAGGACCGAACTCCGCACCAGAAGCAGCCAGGGTAAGAGAGACAACGCTGATAACTACGAGAGAAGCGACAATCCAAGTGCTCATCGCATACAGTGTAATCGCTCGAAGCAAAGGTGACAAAGCAAGAGCGCTGGAAGCCGGAGGTAGGATCGGCGCGAACCCGACAAAGGGATCACGACCATATCTCAAGAACCTGGACGCTACCGGGAGTGATGGCCGCGCCGGACTGTGCAAGTTCGCTCGCACCCTATTATTCTGTTTTATTCTGTTTACTCTGCTTGCCGCAGGAGCGCGAATCTGCCGCTGAATCTTTCTCGAGTAGCGCGGGAGCTTACCGAGGCGGCAGATCGTATAATCAACCGGAAACTTTCGTCCCATGAAAACCATCCAAGGCCCTGCAATTTTTCTCGCGCAGTTTGCCAGCGAGAACCCGCCGTTCAACAACCTGAACGATATCTCGCGCTGGGCTCGGTCGCTTGCCTACAAGGGCGTGCAGATTCCCACCTGGGACTCGCGGCTCTTCGATCTCGAGCGCGCCGCCCAGAGCAAGACTTACTGCGATGAAGTTCGGGGCACGCTCGCCTCGAACCAGGTGGAACTGACCGAGCTTTCGACCCACCTCCAGGGGCAACTGGTGGCGGTCCATCCTGCCTACGACCAGGCTTTTGACGGGTTCGCGCCCAAGCCAGTTCACGGCAATCCTTCGGCGCGGCAGCAATGGGCGGTCGAGCAACTGAAACTTGCGGCGAAGGCGTCGGCGAATCTCGGTCTGGGGGCGCACGTGACGTTCTCGGGCGCGCTCGCCTGGCCCTACGTTTATCCCTGGCCGCAACGCCCCCCGGGACTCATCGAGACCGCCTTTGACGAACTCGCCAGGCGCTGGCGGCCGATTCTTGACGCCTTCGATTCCGCGGGCGTCGATCTGTGCTTCGAAATTCATCCGGGTGAGGATCTGCACGACGGCGTCACGTTCGAGATGTTCCTCGACCGGGTCGGCGTAGACAGCCGCTCGAACCTGCTTTACGATCCCAGTCACTTCGTTCTCCAGCAACTGGATTACCTTGATTTCATCGACATCTATCACGAGCGAATCAAGATGTTTCACGTGAAGGACGCCGAATTCCGACCGAGCGGCCGACAGGGAGTCTACGGCGGATACCAGCCCTGGATTGGACGCGCGGGGCGCTTCCGCTCGCTCGGTGACGGCCAGGTGGATTTCCCGGCTGTTTTTTCGAAGCTCGCACAATACGACTTTCCGGGGTGGGCCGTGGTTGAGTGGGAGTGCTGTTTGAAGAGCAGCGAACAGGGAGCCAAGGAGGGCGCAGAGTTTGTCGCTCGCCATATTATTCAAAGCGCGGAGCACTCGTTTGACGATTTCGCGAAGTCCGGCGCCGATGAGCAGGCCAATCGCCGGATGCTCGGGCTCTCCCGAGTGAAAGGAACGACGGATGGCCATTGAAGGATCGACCCAGACGGCAAAGCGCCGCCTGCGGCTCGGCATGGTGGGGGGCGGACCCGGCGCTTTCATCGGCGGAGTGCATCGCATTGCGGCGCGCCTGGATGATCGCTATGAACTCGTCGCCGCCGCTTTAAGCTCCGATTCCGCGCGAAGCCTTTCCGCTGCGCGGGAGCTGAACATTCCCCGCGCCTATCCCGGCTTTCAGGAGATGGCTGCGGCCGAATCGAAGCGGGAGGATGGAATTGATGTCGTTTCCATCGTCACGCCCAACCATGTCCACTATGGTCCGGCCAAGGCATTTCTCGAAGCCGGCATTCATGTCATTTGCGACAAGCCGTTGACTACGACGCTCGGCGACGCGCTCGATCTCGCCCGGATTGTCAACGAGACGGGGCTCGTATTCGGGTTGACCCATAACTATACGGGGCATCCCCTGGTCCGGCAGGCGCGCGATATGGTCGAGGCGGGCGAACTCGGGCCGATCCGGCTCGTCCAGGTTGAGTACGTGCAGGACTGGCTGAGCACTCCGCTTGAAAAGACGGGACAGAAGCAGGCGGAATGGCGGACCGATCCCGCGCGCAGCGGGCCCGGGGGCTCGCTCGGTGACATCGGAACCCACGCCTTCAATCTCGCCTGCTTCGTCAGCGGACTGAGGCTCGACGCGGTGGCAGCCGATGTGACCACCTTCGTCCCGGGAAGGCGTTTGGATGACAATGTGCATGTCATGCTGCGCTTTGCAAAAGGAGCCAAGGGCGCGTTGTGGGCAACGCAGGTTGCGGTCGGCAACGAGAACAATCTGCACCTGCGCATCTACGGCGAAAAGGCCGGGCTCGAATGGCGGCAGGAAGACCCGAATCTGCTCATCTTCACGCCCCGCGCCGAGACCCGCAGAATCATCACCCGGGGCGGCCCCGGCTTGGGGCGCGCCGCCGCGCACGCGACTCGCGTTCCGAGCGGTCATCCGGAAGGCTATCTGGAAGCGTTCGCGCAGCTCTACGCCGATCTCGCCGAACAGATTACGGCCAAGATCGAGAAGCGCCGGCCGAACCCGGATTCGCTCCTGGTGCCCAATGTTGACGACGGAGTCGAGGAGATGAAGTTCATGAAAGCCGTGCTCGAGTCATCGCGCAACGGCTCCTCCTGGACCCGCCTTTCAGGTTCGAGCTAACGGCTTTGGAGTTCACTCGTCAAATCTAAGCGGGCCCCTGAAAGATGATCTTTCCGGATGTTCTGCTTGAGTACGCCGGACCGAACCCTTATCATTCGCGAAATGGCAATTCCCGAAGCGACGCTGTCGGAAAAGAAGGCCGAGCTCGAATCTTTCCTCATGAATCGCCGGGCGCTGATCCGCGCCGCTTTGTGCGCGGGAGCAACCGCCCTCGTACCCGGGATTTCACTGGCGCAGGCGGTCCAAGCGGGTTTGACACCGGCTGCCCGAGGCGAGGACGGCTCGAAGTTTCTCTCCGCTCCGGATTGGAAGCCCGCGTTCCTGAACGATCACCAGAATGAGACCCTGATTGCGCTCTCCGACATAATCATTCCCGCAACCGACACACCCGGCGCAAAGGACGCGTTGGTGAATCGCTTTCTCGATCTCTTGCTCTCGATCGGACCGGCGGAGTCCAAGCGACAGTTCGCCGATGCCCTCGAGTCCATGGACAAGGAAAGCCAGAAGCACTTCGGCAAGGATTTTCGCGGGCTTCCGGCTGAAGACCAGATCTGGCTGGTCAGGCCGTGGGCATTCCCGAGCGACGTCGACTCCTGGACCGGGCAAGAGACCAACGCCAATTCGCCACCCGAGCACTTTCTCAGGCTGAAGCGCATGATTGCCTATGCCTACTACGGATCGGAGATCGGCCAGAAGGAGCTTGGCTGGGACGGCGAGTTCACCCACGGCCCCTTCGAAGGCTGCGATCACCCCGACGGGACCCATACCTGACAGAGCCATGGCACAGGACCCTCTCGAACACGTGTATGACGCAATCGTCGTCGGCTCGGGCGCAACCGGAGGTTGGGCGGCGAAGCGACTCTCGGAAGCTGGGCTGAAGGTGGCGCTCGTCGAGGCCGGGCGCAAGGTGAGCGCCCGGGAATTTACCGAGCATATGCCGTCCTTTCAATTGAAGTACCGCAATCACTCGCCGGAAATGATGCGAACCCGGCCGATCCAGCAGCAGTGCTATGCCTGCATGGAATACAACTACGAGTGGTTCGTAAACGATCTCGAGAATCCTTACAGCACCCCTCCCGGCAAGCCGTTCAGCTGGCAACGGCTACGCATCCTGGGCGGCCGCTCGCTCGTCTGGGGACGACAGAGCTATCGCTTGAGCGATGTGGATTTCAAGGCGGCCAGCCGCGACGGCTATGACGTCGATTGGCCGATCTCCTACGCGGACCTCGCACCTTACTACGACGTGGTTGAAGCATACGTGGGCATTACCGGCGCCGCCGAACGGAACCCGATGCTGCCCGACGGCAAGTTTCTCCCGCCCATGAAGATGAGTTGCGGAGAGATACGATTGCGCGACAGCGTGCAGAAGCGGTTCGGGCGCACTCTCACCATTGGGCGCGCCGCCATCCTGACCCAGCCTCACAACGGGCGCGCGCCCTGTCACTACTGCGGCCCTTGCGAGCGTGGGTGCTTCACCTATTCCTATTTCAGCAGTCCATTCACTACGGTGAAGGACGCGCTCCAAACCGGAAACTGCACCCTGATCACCGATGCCATCGTCAGCCACGTGGATATGGACCCGGCAACCAACAAGGCGCGCGGCATCACCTTCGTCCATCGCGCGACCAAGGAAACCAAGCAGGTCCGCGCGAAAGCCGTGGTGCTGTGTGCCCAGTCGCTCGAGTCTACGCGCATTCTGCTGAACTCCTCCACCCGCGAACATCCGAACGGCCTCGGAAATTCGAGCGGATTGCTCGGGCATTACCTGATGGACCACGTCGTTGGCGGCGGTGCGAACGGAACCTTTGAGGACCTGAAGACCGTGCCCAGCGCCAACCCTCCGCGCCGGCCGAACGGAATTTATCTAGTGCGCTTCCGCAACACCCCTGCCGAAGGCAAGAACCCCCGCTTTATACGCGGCTACGGCTTTCAGGGCGAATCGGTGCCGGCGTTCAACATGAACGCGCCGGGCATCGGTGCGGAATACAAGCGGGCGGTGAAGCTCGGCATTTACCCGGTTTCTCTGGGTGCGTTCGGCGAATCGCTGGCAAAGTTCGAGAATTTTTGCGAGATCGACCCGGCCCTGAAGGACGCCTGGGGCATCCCCGCCCTCCGCATCAGCATGGCGCACGGCAAAAATGAGTCTGCGCTAATGCACGATGCCGGGATGACAGCCGCGGAAATGCTCGAAGCCGCTGGTGCGAATAATATCCGAGTTACCACCGGTACCGAGATGCCGGGCATGGCGGTTCACGAGGTTGGCACGGCGAGGATGGGAAACGACCCGAAAAAGTCGGTCTTGAATGCTTTTTGCCAGTCGCATGAGATCAGCAACCTGGTTGTCGCGGACGGTTCCTGTTTCGTTTCTTCGGCATGTCAGAATCCCACTTTGACGATGATGGCGCTTTCGGTGCGCGCGTGTGACCGTCTGGTCGAGCGCTTCAAGCGCAACGAGGTCTAGCCCTGAGCGAAGAAGAAACGGACTGAATTCCTCGCCGGGCATTGCCCGAAGCTTGCGATCTGTATAGTTGCGTTCTTGAAGAGCTCTTGTTGTCAAGATGTCTTCAGGCGTTTGGAGGAGACACTTAACAGCGTTCAGCGCCCGATGCGAACGGGCGGGAAGCCGGATTCCCGAGACTCCCTTCGAGTCGTCGATACGACAGATCACATTCCCCACTTACTGCGACGGTGGTCGGCTTCTGGATAACGGGAAGCTCCGTATTCAGGGCCCCAGCGAAATCAAGGTAAAGTCGTATCGGCCAATAAAGGGATGTACAAACCATCACCATCACGCCAGATGGACAATTGTTCTTGAGATTTCTGCCCTAGACTCATTCCGGCGTCTTGGTGACAGCGCGGAAGGCGCGCCACTAGGAGGCGTAGCTTAGCGGGCGCGGAAACTTTCTCGAGTCCGACAGGTATGCAGACCTTTGCAGACCTCCAAAGTTAGGCCGCCCAAAGCACTCTGCTAAATCTTTTGATTTGAGGACCATCAAGGGCAGACGCTTTGGCAACTCAACTGCACAGAAAATGTCGTACGCCTAACTGTCCGATCCCGGCGGCATTTGTCGGAACAAAAAGACGGCGGACTGAAATCCACAGGGAAAAGTGCTCGCCGTCTGCGCTTTTTTGCCAACAACCGTCTGGAGGTAGGTCAATGAGAAGGTGTGAGCCGAGTATAGCTGTTGGCGATTTTGACCCACATTTGTCGACGGCCGGGTTGGCAAATAGCATTACTTACGCCACCGGAAAATTCCTAAGCGGTAAATGGAGTGGCTTCAACGTTCCTTTCAAGCTTTCAGTGGTCGGAACTGATAACACCATCAGCCTTACCGCCGGAATCATACGCCGGAGCCGACCCTTCGAAGATCCTCAGGTGACTTGTTTCTCGTTCAGCGACGGTATCGTAACCATCAAAGACCCCGCAGGCCGCACGGTACTTACGCAGAACCTCAGGGACGGGTTGATTGTACGGGAATTTGCTCGGGTCGACGTCGACATCAGCGCAGACCTTATCCCCAACGCCATGGTTGAAGGCGGTTCCACGAATTGTCAGCTCTCTTTCAGGCCTTTCGGAGAGAACATCCCCAATATGGAATTTGGGTCTGCCGAAGTGAATATCGTTCCCACTCCGAAACCCAGGCAGGTTCGGTCTGCTTGGAACTGGCCGGGTCGGTCTCGCTGGTTCGGCATGTTCCGAGCACAATACCGCCGGCTGACCGGGCTCGGAACGTTCGGATGACTGCGGCGGAAAATCTGAGCGTGAACATGGCTGGTGGGCCGCCGTCTCGACCGGCGGATTCCGAGAACTTCCCTCCCGTCTTTTCCGATGCCGTATTTCTCATGATCAACAACCTGGAAACCGGCGGCACAGAGCGCCAGTTCGCCGAAATGGCAAAGGGGCTCTCTGCGCGTGGCGTTCCCGTGCATCTGGGGTGTGTGCGCAACCAGGGCGCATTCGGTGAGGGGTTGGGCGGTTTGGCGGCATTCCCCCTGTTCGGAAGCCTCTACGGTCTGCCGTCGATGCGGAGCCGCTGGCGGTTGCTCCGTCATTTGAAAAAACTCGAGGTCGGGGTGGCCCACTCCTTCGATTTCTATACCAACCTGATGCTCGTTCCGGCGGCGAAACTGGCCGGAATCCCGGTGATCGGCAGCCAGCGTCAACTGGGCGATCTGATGACGCCGGCCCAGTTTCAGGCGCAGCTTGCCGTTTTCCGCCTGTGCGACCGCGTGGTGTGCAATTCGCGGGCGGCGGCCAAATGTCTGATCGGAGCCGGGCTCGAAGAACGCGCCATCGCGACCATCGGGAATGCCCTGCCAGATACGGCTTTTGCCGAGGTCAAGCCGGCGCTCGACCCAACCACAGGAATGGTTCGTGTGGGCATGATCGCCCGCATGAACAAGGAATACAAGAACCATCGGGGCTTTCTGCGAGCGGCCAGGCTGGTGACGGGGAAGTTCCCGCGGGCAGAGTTTGTACTGGCCGGGGACGGCCCGCTACGCAGCGAACTCGAAAAGGAAGCGGCTGCGTTTGGCCTGGAGAAGAACACTCGCTTCCTGGGGGACCGCCGTGACGTGTCGGCCGTGTTGGCCTCTCTGGACGTTTCGGTGGTGGCCTCGGAGTCGGAGGGTTTGTCGAACGTGATGCTCGAGTCGATGGCCGCTGGCGTACCGGTCGTGGCCACCGCGGTTGGAGGGAACGTCGAACTCGCCGGTGAAGACCGTGCCCTTCTGGTGGCGGCCAAGGACGATCGCGCCCTTGCGGAGGGGATCCTGCGTCTCCTGGACGACCGCTCATTGGGGGCTGCGATAGCGCGCGCCGCAAGGCCTTTCGTTCAGGACAATTTTCGACTGGAAAGCGTCTGCCGGCAGTATGAAGATCTGTATGCGGAAGTGTTGCGGGACAAACGCGCTGGAAGGGCACGAGGCCGCGCACGGCTTCGGGCGTATTCCACTATGCACCCGCCGTCGAAGGTTCGTGTCGCCTTGGTGGGCCCATCGTTGCGCTACGTGGGCGGCCAGGCAGTGCAGGCGGATTTGCTCCTCCGGCACTGGAGGGATGATCCCGAGGTTGAGGCGCGGTTTGTGGCGGTCGATCCGCCCTTTCCCTTCGGTTTGCGCTGGGCTGAGCGCGTTCCCTTTCTGCGGACTGTAGTCCGCGCGCCGCTGTACTGGTGGATGCTGTGGCGGCGCCTGAAAGATGTGGACGTGGCGCACATCTTTTCGGCCTCCTATTTTTCGTTTCTCGTCGCGCCCTTGCCCGCGCACTTGACGGCGCGGCTGCGCGGCAAGAGAACATTGATCAACTATCGCAGCGGCGAGGCGCGGGACCATCTGGAGCACTCCTCGATTGCGCGCAATGCGCTTCAATCGGCCGACGGGCTGGTCGTTCCTTCAGGATATCTCGAGGCCGTGTTTCGAGACTTCGGCTTGCCGACGCGGGTTGTACCCAACTTTGTTGATCTCGCGCAGTTTCACTATCGCCAGCGCCGGCCGTTTCGTCCTCACCTGGTCTGCACCCGCGGTTTTCATCCTTACTACAGCGTGGATGTCGTGATCCGCGCGTTTGCCCGGGTGCAGGAGCTATTTCCCGATGCACAACTCGATCTAGTGGGAAATGGCCCTCAGGAGGGCGAACTTCGGGAACTAGTTCAGGAATTGCAGCTGAGCGGAGTGAGCTTCAAGGGAGTGGCCTCGCGCCAGGAAATTGCCAGGTTTTACGACCACGCCGATATTTTCATCAACGCCTCATGGCTCGACAACATGCCGGTTTCCGTGCTCGAAGCGTTCGCCTCCGGAACTCCGGTGATCACGACGGCAGCCGAAGGCATCCGCTACATGGTGGAGCATGAACGCACCGGTCTGCTTTCCCCCACAGGAGACCCGGACGCGCTGGCTGCGAACGTAGTCCGTGTGCTTCGGGAGTCCACGCTGGCTACCCAACTCGCATCGAACGCGCGCGACGAGTGCAGGCGCTACGCCTGGAGTCGCGTGCGGGAGCAATGGCTTGAGGTCTACCGCTCTCTCGGCATGCCGCTTCGCCCTGCGGTTCAAGAGGCCGGCGAAGGCGCGCGTGCGGGGCGCTAGATCACGAGAAACACGTTCAGCTTTATGATGGATGCCAACGTTGCCAGATCCGGTGCTGCGTGGCCCGATCCTGGTGCGCCTTGCGGATTGCTGAACTGTCGCGGACGGAATACGGATAGTTTCCAGCTTGAGCGGCGTCTCCTGCCCCAGTTGGCGTGACCGCATACGGGTGGGATCAGTGGAAGTCGAGTTCTTTGGTTTGTTTTCGGCGATCCAGTGAAGTGTTAGTTGACGGGACTCTGCTTTAGACGGGAAGCCAGGCCCCGGTGACGCAAACATGACGTGCGGGATTGCCGTGCCCGTCGCGCGAAAGGCCATCCCCTGCCTGTGCGAAGCGATCGTCCACCGCGGACCGGATGAGGAGGGTTGTTCGTAAAATGTTCAAGTTCGGAATCCACAAAAGAGAACAATTGACGCCGGACCATCTGGAAGGCTTCTTCCGGGCCCGCAAGTTCATTGCGCTCGATTTATACAATGCTCTTGACGACTATCCGCCAGGTGACCGCGATCGAATCCAAGGACGAATGCTGCGCAGGTTTTCCAATCAGAACGGTACTTTCAAAAACACGTATGTGCGGCGGTTTGAAGATTTCGACATTTTAGCGGCTAACTCAGTTCGTTCGGCATTTCCAGCCAACCGAGAAATCCGCGTGCATGATATCGGCGCCTCTGACGGGCGCACATCGTGCGCTTTTTACGATACCCTGAGCGGCATTTATGGCCCACGACTGAAGTTCGTTGCGTCAGACTATGCGCCATTTCTCTATGTTGTGAGACGAAAAAACAGCACGCGACGCGTGATCGTAGACGAGCGGGAAAATATCCTGCAGATCATAACACCACCTTTCGTGTTCAACGTGATCCATCCCGAAAAGAAGCTGTTGTATCCTTTCAACCATTTCATACGCTATTTCGTAAACAGACGGTACGCGCGCCCCCTGATGCTCGCATACAAAGCCGGCGAGAGAGATGTTGAGCGGAGCCGAGTCGATCTTTTGTGTTACGAATGCAGGGCCAATTGCGCTTCGAAAGACAACTTCCGTTTTATCAGCTACGATATTTTTTCGCCTCCGACCGAACGCTTCGATGTCATACGCGCCATGAATGTTCTAAACCTGATCTATTTTTCGCGAGAAGATTTGATGAAAGCGGTCACGAACATCTTCCTATCGCTTGAGGAAGGCGGCTTGTTCATAACAGGTTCAAATCTCGAGGCAGGAACGAGGGTAAATGGGGGCATCTATAAGAAGAGCGGCGGCCGATTGGAAAAGCTGGAAGGATCGGGAAACGGCTCACAAGTCGACGACTTAATCCAGGCCATCCGTGACACGCCGGGTGAGACCGGCTGCGATGCTTACGAAGAGCAAGAAGCGGGTGCGCTCAAGCACACAAAGGAATACAGCGCCAGCACGCCGGGCTGGCGCAAGGCGGGCGCGAAATCGTAGCGCTCGTTCCAGTTGATCCGTTCATGGCTGCCTCAGTCAGGTAGCGCCATCCGTGAGCCCTATGGCTCACCGCACTTCGCTGCTCCTAGCTCAGTTCGCAAAATAGGACGCTGCCCTCAGTCCGTGCCTCTCTCGTTGGGTGAGGGGCATTTTCGCCACAGGTGCTTAATCGACGCCACTCCATATTGCGCACCCGTCTGGCCGCCGGGAGGGCCTATAAGCTTTCTTCCGCCTGGCGGAGACGTTTCTCCAGGAATCGGCGTTCGCTGTCGTTGCTGACAAGCTCTAATGCGCGACGATAACTCGCGGCGGCCTCGCGGCGGCGCCTCATGCGGCGCAGGAGATCGGCACGCGCGGCATGAAACAGATGATAGCTCTCGAGGCTGTTCCTTCCGGCGAGCGCATCGATCTGAGCAAGTCCCGCCTGCGGGTCCTCCGCCATCGCCACCGCCACTGCCCGATTCAATGAGACGATAGGGGAGGGGTGCACACCCTCGAGCAGTCCGTACCAGCGCACAATCTCTCGCCAATCGGTTTCGTCGGCACGAGCCGCTCGGCAATGCACGGCCGAGATGGCCGCTTGAATCGCGTAGGGACCAGGCATGGAGGCCGTAGCTTCCTCAACCAGAGGGAGCGCGTACGCAATCTGCTCATGATTCCAGCGGTTCCGGTCCTGTTCTTCGAGCACCACCAGGTCGCCTGCCGGGTCGAGCCGCGCGTCCCGTCTGGCGTCATGCAGCAACATCAGGGCCAGCAAGCCGGTCGCCTCCCGCGGAAGTCGTGGCTGCATCAGAGTTCTGAGCAGCTGGCCCAACCGGATTGCTTCCGCGCACAAGTCGGTCCTCAGAAGTGCGCCCCGGGTGGCGGCGTAGCCCTCATTGAAGACCAGATACACCGTCGTCAACACTGCGTCGAGACGCGTGGGCATGTCCTTCATTTCGGGGACGACGTAAGGAATTCCGGCGTCGCGGATCTTGCGTTTGGCCCGTACAAGGCGCTGCGCCATCGTCTCTTTCGGAACCAGGAACGCACGCGCGATTTCGTCGGTTTCCAGGCCGCAGAGCGTTCGCAGTGTGAGGGCGACTTGCGCCTCGAGCGCAAGCGCAGGATGGCAGCAGGTGAAGATTAGCCGGAGGCGCTCGTCGGGGATTTCATCGCGGCCAATTTCGGGTTGTTCGACGAGGGTAGGCATTTCGCGTTCGAGCTGCGGTCGGAGTTTCTGGGCAAACAAGTTCTGGCGGCGGAGACGGTCGATCGCCTTGTAACGGGCGGTCGAAACGATCCAGGCGCGGGGAGACTCCGGAACACCTGAGACCGCCCATTGATCGAGCGCAGCCGCGAAGGCCTCTTGCGCGTACTCTTCGGCCAGCTCGAAGTCGCCCAGGAGCGAAATCAGGGTAGCCACGATCCTGCCCCAATCGGAGCGGTAAACGGATTCAACTGCCGTGCTCACATCCACGGTCATATTTAGAATCTTAAATTCTCTTCCCACGGATCACTTACGAGCCCCGGATCCGCGGGGGAATCAGTCCGGCTCGTCCAACACCTACAGCTCCATAAAGCGAAAACGCGGCACACCCCGGAGGGGCAGTGGTTCGCGAGTCCCGGCAACCGTTCGTCCGAGCAGCCGTATTCTGCCGGAGAAGAGGACCAAAGCCAGCCTAAGGACCACCATCCCGCAGGCACAAAGAATTCTCAGCGCCTGGCCTCGCCCGGAGTTCGGTGGCTGCCGATCTTACTGGGGCCGACCTTGTTTCGGGCATCAGTCGCGTCCCACAAGCCGCTCCAGTCGACGGCGCATGGTGAGAAACCTCAAACCATCATCGATAAAGCGTTCGTAGAATGGAAGTTACCTGGGCAGACATTCTGCCATGGCGCCGGTTCGTTCGATGGGCAGCGAAACAGACACAGTCGTTCCTTTGCCCTCTACTTCTGCTGAGACTTCCATCGAGCCGCCGAGTTGATGCACCCGTTCCTGCATCCCTCGAATTCCGACGCCGATTCTGGCCGGTCGACTGGCAATCGAGCCCGATATTCCTCTACCTTGGTCTTTGATCCGCACCAGAACATCATTACGGCCACCGTCCCGGGCCTGCCAGATGTTGATCTTTGCCGTTCGACTGCCGGAGTGACGATGGATGTTCGTGAGGCATTCCTGGACAATGCGGAATAGGGCAGTTTCGAGATCCCGCGGCATGCGGCCAAAGTCGGAGGAAACATCTAGTTCCACCTGAATTCCGCTGCGGTCGGAAAACCCCTCGACATAGAGGTGCAGAGCCGAGGCAAGACCGACTTCGTCCAACAAAGGAGGATGGAGCAAATGGGACAGCGTGCGGATTTCGCCGGTTAACTGGTCGAGTAACCCCACACATTCCCCGATTACTTTCACCGTTCGGGCCTTTCCGAAGCCATCTTCAATCAGCGGAACCAGACGCATCTTGGTGGCTGCAAGGATCTGCCCCGCGCTGTCGTGGAGCTCACGGGCGATGCGCCGGCGCTCCTCGTCGCGCATCTCCATCAGTCGTGCCGAAAGCTCGCGCAAACCATCCTCGGCGCGCTTGCGTGGGGTAATGTCGCGTACGACCTTCGAATAGCCCTGCAGCCTGCCGTTATCCCACATGCTGGTGATGACCGAGTCCGTCCAGAACCCCGAACCGTCTTTTCGGAGTCGCCAGCCCTGTTCTTCGACCTTGCCATGTGCGGCCGCCCGCGATAGATACTGAGCAGGCATCGTCGATTCGGGATAAAAACAGGCGACATTCCGCCCGATAATCTCTTCGGCGCGATAGCCGTAAATGCGCTCGGCGCCGGCATTCCAGCTGGTGACGTTTCCACTCGGGTCGACCATGAAAATCGCGCAGTCTTTGACTCCTTCGATGAGCAACTGGTAGCGTCGTTCACTCGCAGCGAGCCGCATCCGTTGTGCGGAGAAGCGGCGGTCGACCGCAGACGTTATGACGGCCACGGCCAAGATCAGCACGGTCACGATGGTGACGCCCGCAAAGCCGAGGTTTGAGGTGCGTACTACGTGGGAGAGGTCGGGCGCCGCCGAAGATGGTTGAAAACGGGCGGCCGCCATCCCCGTATAGTGCATTACCGGTATCGCGGAGCCCATGACGATGGCACTTGCGATCTTCAGCCAGGCAGACCGTCTCACGTCCGCGCGAAACTGAAATGCGAACCAGAGTGCGGCCAGCGAGATCACGATGGCAAGAACGACGGACATGGCAAAGCGGAATGGATCGTACGAACACATGGCCGGAAGCCGCATTGCCGCCATTCCCGTGTAATGCATCGCAGAGATGCCGCAGCCCATAATCGCGCCACCGGTCAGCGCGCGAGACAGGGTGATTTCCGTTCGACTCACCACAAATAGAGCCACCGCGGAGGCACAAACCGCGGCGATCAAAGACAGCAATACCGTGGGCCAGTCGTAGACAACCGGCACCGGCATGCGGAACGCCAGCATGCCTACGTAGTGCATCGACCAGATGCCACAACCCATGGCGAAGGCCCCGCCGGCGAGCCAGAACAAGCGGTTGCGACCCTTTGCGGCGGTAACCCGCGCGGCCAGATCCAGAGCGGCATAGGCGGCAAAGATGGCGATCAAGACCGAAAGGGCGACAAGGCGCCCGTCGTATACGCCCTGCATGTGGCTGAAATTCGCCTCCTCGATATCCGCTGGGGATCTCCAAAATCCTCGAAGCGAAAGCATTGAATCCGTCCCACGCCCCGAGCCTTCGCGGCGAGCGGGGAGAGTCGCAGGCTTTAGCACTACTACCCTCTGAAATCTTTGCGCGTCACGACGGCTACGGCCGTCGGAGAGTGAACAGGCGTGCTGCTTTGGAAATATTCTAGTCCGCTTTTGAAGAGGGTATGTTGAATCTTGCAAAAATTGGCCCAGTGGACCTACAAGCTTGATCTACGAGGAAGATCGCTTGTATGCGTCTGCCGTTAATCGTCCATGAATGAGTGAGTGAAAGATCTCCTGAGTAGAAACGGGACTCTTCCCTGTCGTCTCTTGGCCGCCCGAAAACCTGAAGTTTCGGAAGATGGGAGTGTGGAAGGCGTACACGGTGGGCCTGAATTTTTTGCCAGGGTTGTCGATTTCCGCTGGTTCCGTCCGACAATCCTGCAGAGCAAAGGGGACGGTTCCGGTGGTCCATTTGCCCCCGCTAAAGGGAGACAACGATGTGTCCATTTTGTCTTGCAAGTCTGGCGCTGGTGGCTGCCGGCGCGACGTCAGCAGGCAGCCTGGCGGCTCTCGCCGTCAAACTTTCCCGCCAAGGATGCCAGGCCCTAGAAATCATTCCCAATTCCAATCTCCAGGAGAGGAGCAACCGAGATGTCTACGAGCGTAACCGCAAAACCGAAGGTAGTCTCGCAGGATGAATGGCTGGCGGCCCGCAGAGATCTGCTGGCCAAGGAAAAAGAGCTCACGCGCGAGTACGACAGGATCCGCGAACTCAGACGCGAGCTTCCCTGGGTCAAAGTTGAGAAGAAGTACGTCTTCGACGGACCCGGCGGCAAAGAAACGCTGGTGGATCTGTTTGCCGGACGCAGCCAGCTGATTGTCCGTCATTTCATGTTCGGCCCCGGCTGGAAAGAGGGATGTGTGGGGTGCTCGTTCGCTTCAGACCATGTCCCCGGTGCACTCGTCCATCTCGAGCATCACGACGTCACTTACGCGGCAGTCTCGCGCGCTCCCATTGCCGAGATTGAAGCCTTCCGCCGACGCATGGGCTGGAATTTCAAGTGGGTATCGTCGTTTGAGAACGGCTTCAATTACGACTTTCACGTCTCCTTCACCGACCAGGAACTCGAACGGGGCCGGGTGTTCTATAACTTCGAATTACGGGATCTGCCGTTCAAGAGCGAGGAGCGAGGAGGCTTGAGCGTTTTCTATAAGAATCCCGCCGGGGAGGTGTTCCACACTTATTCCACCCATGCTCGCGGGGATGAGCTTGGTCTGACGACGTATGTTTACCTGGACATGACGCCCAAGGGGCGCGATGAAAACGGCCCGACTTATACACTGGCGGACTGGGTGAGGCATCACGATCGCTATGAAGCTGGAGGGCGAGTCGCGCCGACCGGGCGATTTGTCCCGGCGGAGCCGTAAGTTCTGACTATTCGCGTTGCTGGTCCCTGGGGTTGAGGGCCCCTTTCTGGCAAAAGGGGCAAGAGAAGCAAAGACGGGGAACCGGCTTTCCTGCTCGTCCCTCGAAAGCCGGTTTCTCGACCCCGGAGGATGCTTGCGCGGACGATCCGCTGGGCTCGACAATGTTCTCCGAGACTAGACTGAATCTTGCCAAACCCCTGGAGGCTCAGGATGCAATACATGCTGCTCATCTACCTCGACGAAAAAACCTTGAGTGAGGAGGCGCGGGTGAAATGCTACGCGCAGTCGGCCACATATGCCCGCGAGCTCGACGAAGCCGGGAAGTATGTCGCTGCAGGCCCGCTTCAACCCACCCTCACGGCGACCAGTGTCCGACACCAGGAAGGCAAAAGGGTCATCACGGACGGCCCATTTGCCGAGACTCGCGAGCAACTGGGCGGCTTCTTCATCGTTGATGCCGAGAATCTGGATGAAGCAATCGACATCGCCGCGAAAATTCCTGCGGGACAGTTCGGCACTGTCGAAGTCCGCCCCATGGTCCCGGTTACTGGCCTTCCTGCCCGCTGAAGCCTTGTCGATTTCGCTCACCCTCGTTCGACAAACGGGTGAAAGCGATCGGAATTGATCGCTCCGAGCACATAAAAACTCTTCCAGGAGAAACGCATGAAAGTCATCGTGATGGTCAAAGCCAATGAACAGTCCGAGGCCGGGGTGTTGCCGGGCACGGAACTTCTCAGCAGAATGACGAAGTACAACGAGCAATTGGTTAAAGCAGGCGTCATGCTGTCCGGCGACGGACTTCAGCCAAGTTCGAAAGGCAAGCGCGTCAAGTTCTCGGGAGAACAGCGGTCCGTGATCGATGGGCCCTTTGCGGAGACAAAGGAGCTCGTTGCCGGTTTCTGGATCTGGAACGTGAAGTCGATCGATGATGCCGTCGAGTGGCTCAAGAAGGCACCCTTCGAGGGGGGTGAAGAGGTCGAAATTCGCGCTTTCCACACGTTCGAGGATTTTGGAGCCAATCTCACGCCGGAGCTCAGGGCAGAAAACGAACGGCTGTGGGAAATGTTGAGCGCGAGTGCAAAAAAGTGAGTCACGGTGTCCATTCGCAGCAAGCGTGATCGACCAACCAGTGAGAAAGAACCAGTAAGAAAAGAAATCTTCGAGCCACGAGAGGAACCGCGATGAATCCAGGTCTTTCCATCGAACTTGAACCACCCGGCATTGCCGTCGGTATGCCCTTGCTCATCGCCGGGCTGCAAGATCGTTTCACGAGCGAAACCATGAAGGAAATTCCGGCTCTCTGGCAACGGTTCGTGTCCGAAGCCGCGAACATCACTGGAAAAGTGCAGCCGCGAGTGAATTATGGGGTCTGCTCGGTCAGCGGAACAGGTGGGGTCAGCTATCTTGCCGGCGTCGAGGTGGCAAGCCCGGAGCCTCTGTCGCCCGGCTTCACCCTCATACGCATCCCCCAACAACAGTATGCCGTCTTTCGCTACGACGGCCATGTTTCCGAGCTGCGCGGGATGCTCGACGCGATCTGGTCGTCCTGGCTTCCTGCCTCAGGATACCGTGCAGATCGGACTCGGGGAGCGCCGCAGTTCTTTGAGCGTTATGGTGAAAAGTTCGATCCCGCTAGGGGCACGGGCGATATCGAGATCTGGGTACCGATCGAGACTTAATTTGCAACTCCCGAGTAGAGTAGCGATCGTGCGGGGCCACACACCCCGCTCTCTCACTCGCTCGTTGGAACGCGCGCCCACGTTCACAACGATGCGCAGCCGATCGGCAGCCTGTCGGCTCAGGCAGGCCGCCCGAAGACAACGTATTGGCCGCCGAGAGGCAATTTCGAAAAGAGGGCTTCGATCCGGCCGAACTGCCGGAACAACGACTCAGGCACGTAAAGAAAATAACGAACTTCCTCTGCCCTCAACCCCGCCTCGCCGTAGAGACGGATGGTCTCATCAGGTCTCAGCAGGATCGCATCAACATCGACCTGGGTCCGGCTGACTATTAGCAGCGTGACCGGATTGTAAGGATTGTGTTCAATGACCGCCAGCGTGCCTTCCGGCTTGAGGACGCGGCGCATTTCGCGCAGCAGAGTGGGACGTGCTGCGGGGCGAACATGATGGAAGACGCAAACTGCGGTAACTAAATCGAACTCGGATTCCGCGAAGGGTATATGCAGCGGGTCGTCCTGCTGGCGAGTGTCAATTCCTTTTGCGCAAAGGTTGCTCGCCCGTAGCATCCCGGTCGAGAGTTCACAGCCCGCCACGCGCCCGAAATCGCCTCGTGCCAAGGACAGCAATTCGCCTTTGCCGCAGCCGACATCTAAATACGCCAACGCATGTGTGTCGGTCCGACGTCGGCGGAAATAGTCTTGAAGCACCTTCCTCTTGCGAGCGTGGAAAAATAGGCTGTCGGAAGGCGCGAACCGCCGCCGAATTGGATCCGCCAAGAGCTCCTCGTAATTTTCCGAAAACTGGTCGAACTCGGGTCTACACGAATCGCTCATAGATTTACCAATTTAGGCTGCTGTGCTCATTTCCCGCCGCGAGTCCCGATATTGAAGATTATAGGTTTGCGATACCAGGTACAGCGGACGATCTTTCGACTGCTCATAAATTAGTCCGATGTACTGCCCCAGGACTCCGATACTAAACAGAATCACACTGCCCAGAAGACTATCCACAATCATGAGCGACGTCCAACCGGGCACGGCGTACCAGCCCAACAGCCACGCAAGAAAGGCGCGGATAGCTTCTTCCAGGCTGATTAGCCCCATAATCAAGCCGAAAAACAGGCTGATCTGTAGCGGCACACTTGAAAACGACGTTGCCGCAGTCCACGCAAACGCGAGCATCTTTCTCAGTGGGTATTTGGTCCGCCCGGCGGCTCGTGGCGCCCGGTTATACTTCAGCGCATATTGAGGATATCCCACCCAAGCCACCATGCCGCGCAAAAAACGGTGAATCTCACGCATGCTGCTAAGCCCATTCAGACATTCCCGGGAAATCAAGCGAAAGTCTCCCGCATCTACAGGGAGCCCTTCATAAACCAAGACACGCATCAGTCTGTAGAAAAGCCACGCCGTCACAAGCTTGGATCTCGATTCTCCAAGGCGTGTTACTCGCTGTCCATAGACAACGTCGTAACCCTCGCAATAGCGCTCGATCATCTGGTGGATCACGGGCAGGGGGTCCTGCAGATCCGCGTCTATGAGCACAACAGCATCTCCCGAGGCATAATCTAAGCCTGCGGTCGCGGCGATCTGGTGCCCGAAATTTCGCGACAACTGAAGCACCTTTATCCTATGATCCGCAGCAGCCCAGTCCGCAATTTTCTGGAGAGTCCCGTCGGAGCTGCCGTCGTTCACCAGGATTACCTCGCATTGCGTGCGAAGGTCACGAATGAACTCGTTGATCCCCGTGCGCAACATATCGATCACCAGCTCCTCGTTATACATCGGTATAACCAGCGATAAGAGGTCGGGGTATCGGCGCGGCCGTAACAAATGCGATGTATTCCGTGCCTTCATGCAACGATCTCCTGTGCCAATAATGCATTCACCAGCGAATGGTATTTGGCCAGACTATTGGCATACATCCCGAGCTGTCGTCTCCTGCCATCGCAGCCAGACCTTTACTGCCGGCTCCACACCACACCAGGTGTGCCCGTTTCGGCTTCGTCGTATAGCGTTCTCGTTGAGGCAAGGACCTCACAACAACGCTGGCCGAAGGCGCACATCGTGAGGCCGACTTGCCCAGGCACTGGTTGGCCTCAACGTTTGTTGGGGTTTCTACCGCAGTTGATTTACCAAAACGAGCAACCTCTGATCATACGCAGCTTGAAGGATTTAGCAACGATCGCCATGTACAGTCTGGTTTGCCGGTCTGCAACGGATTGCATTCCACGCCCACTACCGTGGATCTCAGCAGATTCTCCTGTTGCACGAGTGCCCTTTCTTCGAAAGTCTAAGTACGGCCTGAGTACACTCTATCTACGTCTGAGCACATGTTCATTTACGCCTGAGTACATTTCTATGTACGCCTGGCATCATCCCTAAGTACATTTGAGATACTCGCGTTAATATCTGCCTACCCTCCACTACTATGTTTCGAAGACCCAGTCTCTAAGTGTGCCTGTGTCAGCTTTCTACATACATCCGGAGTACGCCTGCTATATCAATTGGCACACGTGTGCGCCTGTCAACCCTGCCATAGGACGATCTTTGCTTCACCGGGGGGAGAGGTATGCAGGCCTTTGCAGGCCAGCAAACCACATTTCCATCCGAAACGTTGCTAAATCCTTTGATTTGAGTATCAGATCAGGGTGCTTACTTGGTAACACAATTGCATTGGGGAGAAGCCGGGTTTTGCGGGTGAAACGGTTGAGGACCGCCACCCGCAGGTGGGTCGCAACTTAAGTCTTCGTCAGACGTGACGGGAAGCTCGCTCCTCGCCACGCCTATCCGGCGTACTATGGTGAGCACACCGAGGGTGCTCATAGTGAGGTCGACGCTCGTGTGTTAGCCAATCCGGGAGGATGGAACACCAATGACCGGAATAGCGCTCATGGAACATAAGCTTGAAGTATCGGGCGACACGAGGACAATGTCACGACGCTATCTCATAATGCTGCTTCTCTTGTTCGTTCTGGCGTTTGGGATTCGGCTCGCCTTTCTCCCAATTGCTCCGAATAACACGACGGATGCCTGGTCACGCTTTCACGAGGCCCAACTCTGGTCAAGCAATCCAGGAGTTCTGCCCAAGGAAACTTCCGAAGGAGCGTGGCTTCCCCTGCATTTCTGGTTGCTCGGATCGGTCTTGTGGCTGACAAAGTCGGAGATGAGCTTGCGCGTTTTTACCGCCTTCCTCGGGGCCCTGACAGTTGTGTTTTGTTGGGGTATCGTTCGCCACGCGTTTGATCCTACGATAGCGTTGTTGTCTGCGGTGCTCCTCGCCTTGTTTGACTTTCATATAGCCTTCAGCATAACCACGGGTTCCGAAGTCCCCACAATTTTCTTCCTAGCAGTGGGAGTGTATTGCTGGCTTCGTTACACTTCGGAATGGACAGTTCCATGGGTTTTACTTTCGGCAGTCATGTTTAGCATTGCCTGTTTATGCCGATTCGAAGCGTGGCTTTGCGCTCCGGTACTCACATTGATGACCGTCGATACCAGTCGGGGATGGGTTGCGGCCCTCTCCGATCGAAGCCGGGTGAATCGGGCCTTGGGTTTTGGCCTGCTGGCCTCGGGTGGTGCATTCGGCTGGATGCTATTCAGTCTTCTGAGGTGGGGAGACCCACTTGCTCTGCTCCACCGCACTGCTGCGGACAGTCATTCCGTGGCTGCAGTTCTTCGCCACCCCGTGGGTTTTCGCTTGCTCATGGTTCCCGTATCCCTCGCTACTTCGTTGAGCCCGCTGATACTGATATTGGCAGGGCTGGGATTGTCGCTTGTGCTGGTGAGTCCACTTCGTCCGGCGCGAAGCCTTGGCGTGCTGGCGATGACCCTCTTTGCCTTTAATTATTACAGTTCGGTCCACTACGAGACCACGCAGGCTCGCTACACGCTGCCCTATAGCTGGCTGCTATTCCCATTTGCGTTGGAGGCACTGCGATGGCTGGTGGCGCACTGGCGTCGGCTCAACTTCCCTCAAGCCGTTGGGGGAATGGTGATCTTTTTTCTACTCTGGCAGGTGGGGATCGTTTTGGGAGCTGAGTACGCCCGTCCTGCAATCGCCGATCGACTAGCCGTAATGTCTCCCATGATTCCGTTGGGTCATGAGATGCGTGACTTAGTTGAATGGCTACAAAACAACCGTCGCTCCTCTACAATCATACTGGACGATTTCAATCGGCAGTCGGCCACCATCATGCGCTTCGCGCATCTGGATCCTTCTAAGACCTTTCCCATCGGCAGGGAATCCGTTTCGGATCCTGCTCGCTTGCAACGTGATCTCGACGAGTTTGCAAGAGCGAGGCATCCAGTGCTTTGCGTGTGTTCTCCCTACGGTCCAATTGGCACAACGTGGTCGATTCGAGACGCACAGGATATAAACGTACGTAGCCCCGCAATTCACCTACGCGTGCTATGGCGGGGTAAGTTCTGGCGAGTATACTCAATCGCTGATCGATAGTAGACGGCTGAGTTCCACACTCTTAGGGATGACGTAAGAATGACTCTGCAGTTGGGACTCAGGTTCTAATTCCCAGCCGGGCGCAGTTTCGTGGCGGCGCAGGCGCGAGAGAAGCAACTTGATCCGGTGTAGGTTTAATGCCGTGAGGGTAATGGTGACGGTCCAGATTAAGATGAGCAGGAGACGCGAAGCCACTCTGGGTTCGGGTAGTACGGGCACAACTTGAGTACGTTCTGGCAGGAATCTAGTGGTTCGCCAGGCACATTAGAGGGTAAGTGCTTGCAGAACAAGCGGGACAGCCGCGCGCAGGCGAAACAATCTTCACCATTTACTCTTGCGGGAGTTTCGCGATGGCTCTATCAGAATTTAACTTGTTGACCTCGCTCGCGGCTTTAGCCTACAACCGGTACCGTATGATCAACCGTGAGCGCTGGTATCGCCGCGTGATCGCCAAGAAGCAGAGCACTTCCATCCCTGGTTTTTTCGACTCATATCCGCGGTTTCTGGAAACCAGTCAAATCGAGTCACTGAGTCAGATTAATTACCGCCATCGTTATATGATCGAGCGGAACACGGCGCTGATCAAAGGTCAACGCATCCTCGATATTGCCTCGCATGATGGCCGATTCAGCTTTGCGGCAGCCAAGGCAGGAGCCTACTACGTGCGCGGAATTGAAGCGCGTCCCCATCTAGTGCGAGCTGCTGTCCAGAACATGGAGGCTTATGGCGCCCAGAACGTGGAATTCATGTGCGGGGACGTGCTCGCCCAATTGGAGCAGATCAACGAACCTTTTGACACGATCTTCTGTTTCGGCTTCCCCTATCACACTTTGGACCACATGCCTTTGCTGAGAAAGATTGCCCGCCTCCGGCCGAAATGTATGATTCTGGACACTGAAATCTCGCTGCATCCGGAATCTGTTATCGAAGTTCGTGAAGAGGGAGTGAAATTAGACATCCAGGGAACCACCGGAGAACCTGGCGACCCGGATCGCACCATCGTGGGATCGCCCAGCAGGACAGCGCTCAATACTATGCTGAAGGCATGCGGATTCACGCACTTGGAGTATCTCGACTGGCACGCTCTCAAGATCGACTCCTGGAACGATATCAAGAGCTACTACGTTGGCCAGAGAACGACTGTCACAGCTTACCGCAAAATACCATACATCGTCGTAACTAACTCACCTCCCACCGCGGAACCGAACCGCTTCGGTGAGTCGCTGGCAACCGCCGCCGGAGCGGCATGCCACCACTTGCACGCTGACCTCCACCGGTCCGAGTTCGGCACGCATGGGACGACACTGGCTGATGGTTATTTCGACAGGTGTGCAGACCTTTGCAGACCGGCAAAACAAACTGCTACGGCAACCGCTGCTAAGTCCTTAGATTTGAATGTCACCAAATCTAGGCTGCTTTGGTTACCCAACGGCAAAAGAACTGCCTGATTTTGGCAAATGTTTGAGGGCAGCCACCCACGCGAAAGAGTCCTCACCATGTGCGATTCTCCCAGCGACCGACCTGGGGGCAGTTCACTGAGGACAGCCACGCGCACGCAAACAAGTCCTCATAGTTCGCCGGTGCTTTGCCACCAACCCTCTTGAGTTCCTTGGAGGAAATGCAAATGACAGGCAGAACACTCACGATGGAATCGTTGTCCGCCCGCAATCACGCCGAGATCGAACGTAGCGCCTCGGAGGCCACCAGGATCGTTAGGGAGGGCTTAGGGACGCCCGAGATTGACCGTTACATGAATCCTCCAGGGAACACGACTTCCGCACTCGAATACGCTTTTCACTTACTCGGAGATGTCCGACGCAAGTCAGTCCTCGACCTCGGCTGTGGCACCGGCGAGAATATTTTTCCTCTTGTGCACCGGGGCGCTCGCGTCATTGGCATGGATATATCGCCCGACTTGATTGCCATCGCCCAGAAGCGCCTAGGCGACGCCAATCTCGACGCTTCCGTCACGGTCGGCGACGCATACAATACGGGCCTTCCGTCTGAGTCGATCGATGTCGTCTTTTGTTCGGCCTTGATTCACCATCTAGACATCAAGCTGGCGCGTGACGAGATGTACAGGATTCTGCGCAATAGCGGAGTGGTCGTCCTCAGAGAGCCAGTCCGATTCTCCGGGCTTTATAGTTGCCTCCGCAGACTGCTGCCAGCGAATCGGAATGTCTCGGAGTTTGAACACCCCCTGACCAAAGCCGAACTTGTGACCCTGACGCAGGGTTTTCGCGTCGAGGGAGCCCGGTATTTCCAGCTGCCGTTTGTGCCGCTGATCTCGCAACTGATTCCATCGAAGAGCGATGCTGCATCCGTGGCGAGCAATTGGATGATTGGGCATTTGGCTCCTGTGAAGCACTATGCCACGGGTGTAGTCGCTCGGCTTCGAAAAGGTGAATTGCCTCCCAATTGGGCTCAAGACGATAGGTCGGGACGGACGTGATAGTGCTGGCAAACTGTGACGATCGACTCGGGCGGGCCCTGCCCGAACCTTAAGCAGTGTCGAACCCTGCTCACTTTTGGCAGGATCCGAGCTACCACCGGCGTCCGCCGGCGAAGAGATAGGGTGGCACAGAATACGGCACGGGCACCACGAAAAACATAAGGCGAAGCCAGCCGACGACAGCGAGAATTAATTTCAGGCGAACTGCTTAAAGGTCTTGCTGGCGATGGCTTCTTCAAACTGGATTGCGCGACGGCTGGCGCTATGCTCGGCCAGCACCCGCTCCTGCGCCCGGCGCCCGATGACGTGAGCTTCGGCACGGCCGATCTTGTTCAGACAGAAGATCACGTCCTCCGACGTCCGCACGGGAAGGATTTCTTCGTTCAGGGCAAAGAATGTGCCCAGGCCCGCCCATTCATCTGAAATGATCGCGCAGCCGCAACAAGCGGCTTCGAACAGGCGTACGGAAGGGGAGTATCCGGAGCGAACCATCTCCTCGCGAGTGAGATTCAGGGTGAACAGAGATGACGAATAAAAGTAAGGGTGAAACTCCGGCTCCAGGTGAATGATGCGCCGCATGTTCTTCGGCCATTTCACTTCGGCCGGATATTGCGGGCCGGCAAGGAGAAACTCCTTCTCGGCAAGCGCATTCGCCGGCCGGCAAAACAATTCTTCAAGCTTCTGCTGGCGGTCTCGGGCGTAGGTGCCCATATAACTCAAATCGCAGCGGTAGCGAGGATCAGCACCGAACGAGCGGTAACGGTCAGGATCACAAGAACAGTACAGGGGAACTGCGTGCCGAGCGCCAAATTGCTGTTCCAGTTCGCCGAGCATCGCGCCCCCGGTAAAGCTGAAGTAAACTTGGAAGCCGGACACCTGGTCGCGGCGGAGATATTCGGCATCGCCCCGCCGTAACTTCGTGACCGTAATGGGAGTGTCGATATCGTAGAAGGTCTTGACGCCGGCCTTCGAACCGAGCATTTCATCGATGGCCGCGATGCCGTCCGGGAAGAACGAACCGACCATCCCCACATCCGCGCCCGCCAGCTCTCTGCGGTATGAGTTCACTACCTCATCCCAGCGCCCGTATAGCTGAACCCGGCAGAACGGCGGCTCGGGCATGTCCCGGTTTGAGGCGTACCATTCTAGGTCGCGTTCGAAGAAGACAATCTCGTGGCCGCGCCGGCCGAGGGCGCGGGCGAGAGCGCGAAAGGTAGTTGCATGACCGTTGCCCCAGGATGACGTGATGGATAACCCGCAGATGACGATCTTCACACTTGGTCCCTATGCAGCAAATTCGGCAACGGCGGCAGGAGCGGGTCCGAACCCGGCCGGGGCACGCAGAATGACGTGGACCTGCTGGGCCCGCAATTCATAGGTGTGGTCCCGGAGCGCGCGGCGCCGCATCGCCGTACCGATCTCGCGGGCCTGCGGCGGGGAAAGCCTGCGGAGATAATGCACAATCTCCTCCGCCGAATTCGCCACGAGAATCTCCCTTCCAGGCTCGAAGAACTGCTCGACTCCGCTCCAGGCATCTGTGATGAGGCAAGTTGCAGCGCCAGCTGCCTCAAACACCCGGGTGGGCGGAGAAAAACCAACTCGGGCCATGGACTCGCGGTTGATGTTCAGCACCACCCGGGCCGAGCAGTTGATGGCGTTGTGGTCCGCCGTGCCCACATGTCCGATCCAGCGCACGTTTTCCGGGAGCGGCTTGCCTTGCCATCCCTCGCCCCCCAAAAGAAACTGAAGTTCGGGCGCCAGTTTTGCCGCCCGGAAGAAAAACTCCTCGACGCGGGCCTCTCGGTCCGGCAGGCGATTGCCTACAAAGACCAGATCGCACTTGAATTTCCCGTCCGGCGAAACCGGGTGGTGAGTGTCGGGATCCAGGCCGTTATAAATAGGAAAACAGTTCCGGGCGCCCAGGCTGCGGTAGTGGTCAAGGACGGGACTCCCGCCGCCATAGGTGAAAATAAAGTGGTAACGCGGAATCAGCCGCCGGAAGCCGTCCCGCGGGTTCCCGTCGACGCGCGACAAGGTCGCCGGCGCGTCAACGTCCCAGAAGGCGACCCGGGTGCGCTCGGAAGCGCAGATCAAGACCTCGCGCTCGAGCAGCCCGTCGTCGGCGCCGACGCCGCTGTGTTTGATGACCAGGTCGGAGCGGCACGCTTCGGCAAGAACCTGATCGAGGTCCCACGGCGTCCGGTATAAGCGCACGGACGCATAGTCCACTCGAACAAAGTCGCGATTCTCGCGGCGCTTCAAGATGTCGGGCTCGGCAAAGGTGATCTCGTGGCCCAACCGGTGAAGATTCTTATAGATTCCGCGATAGTAGGTGGCTGCGCCGTTCCAGTAAGAAGAGGTCAGGCTCGACCCGATGACGTAGATTTTCATCGTCAGTTCTCCAGTTCCCGGCAGATTTCCAGGAGTTCGTCAACCCGATGCACGCAGGTGTGGCGAGCGCGGATGGCCGAAAGCCCGTTGGCCGCGAGTTCGCGCCGCGCGCGCGGGTCGCCCAACAAGTATCTCAATTCATCGATCATCGCCCGCCCGTCGGGAACACAGATGTAATCCCGGCCCGGCCGGAACAGGCCTTCACTGTCGGTCCACGGCGACGATACCAGGGGAGAGCCTGCCGCCAGAGCCTCGAAGACCCGGATCGTAGGCACGCCGCTCAGCCCGTTGCGATAGAAGCGGCGCGGAACATGCAAGCTGATTCGGCTCCGGGCATACATTTCCGAAGCGCGAAGGTTCGACAGATACCCGCGAAACTCCACCCCGCAGGCGGCAAGCCGCGAGAGCGCCTCCTTCGGGTATCGCACTCCGTGCACGGCGAACCTGTATTCCTTCAGCGCCCGGGCAGGCTCCATCAGGAACTCGCCCAGCTCGTCCGTGCGTTCGTCGTCGCCCCAGTTGCCAATCCATACCACGTCGGTCTCCTCCGGAGCCGATCGCGGAAAAAAGTGCGCCGTATCCGCGGCTTCGTGAAACGTCCACGCCCTTACGCCGAAGTCCCGGGAATAAATTCTCCGGACGGCCTCGCCGAAGGCCAGTACGCCGTCAAATTCGGCCAGCGGGAATCGCAATATCTCTCCCGAATTTGTGTAGGCGCGATGGTGAGTGTCATGGAAGAGCGCTCGAAACCCGAGCGCCGGTTTCAGCGCCAGAATGGCCGAGGCCACCTCGGGGGAGTTCCACTCGTGCACGATCACCACGTCTGCGCCGCGCAGCTCCCGGCAGAGAAACTCGTTGAACCGGGGGTTCCATTCATAGAAGCGGACATCGAGCGCCGGGAAGGCTCTCGAGAAATCCAGAAGCGCCCGCCCGGCGGCATCCTCGCCTTCTTGGGCCAGGTTGCGCATCGACCAGCCGTCACGCTCCTCGTAACAACGAACCTCATGCCCGTGCCTGACCAGTTCACTGGTGAGTCCGCGCAGGAAGTGCGCGTTGCCATGGTTCCAGTCCGAGATCCAGGAATGGGCAAAAAACCGGAAGCTGAGCTTGCTCGTCATCCCACTTTCGCAGCCGAGGCGATTTCCTCGTAGGCGTGTTCGTACTCGTCGACCATCCGCGCCGCCGTGAATCGGACGCGCGATGCTGCATGCACGCGATCCGCGTTTTCCTCTCGGAGTCCGGGGTCCCGCCGCAGTCGCTCGACCTGCCGCGCCAGATCCCGGGAATCGTTCTCGTAGAACAAAACCCCTCGACCGTCCCATAGCTCGTGGAAGACGGGATTGTCGTTCAGCACCAGGGCGCAGCGGGAGAGCGCGGCCTCTAGAGGAGCCAGACCGAAGGGTTCATAACGCGAGGTACCGGCATAGATGGCGGCGCGCGCATACAGCTCGCGCAGCTCGTCCTGAGACTTCGCGCCTGAAAGGGCGACGTTCGCGGGCAGCTCGAGACTCGGCACCGCCTCGGCCCTGCCGGGTTCCCTCTCCCATCCCACCACCGACACCTTCGCCTCCCAGTCGCGCTCGAGCCAGAGGGCAAGGTTTTTAGCCGGATCCCATACCCGGCCGACCGAGAGGACAAAGTCCTCCTTCTCCCGGCGGGACTCAAACAGGTGAGGAGAGCGTCCGTTGTAGATGACCAGTGCGCGGGGCGGCCGCCCGTAGTATTTCGACAGCTGATCGAGCGCCCACGCCGAAGGAGCGACGACGAGCTCCGCCGCTCTGAGCCCGTCGGAGACCGTCTTGCGGTAGTTGCGGATCCAGGGAGCCGCTTCCGGCTCGCACCCATGCACCGCCACCCACCAGCTCACGACATCGCTGTGGGCCACCACAATCTTCGGGAGATCGACATCAAGGTTTCCATAACAGTACTGGCTGAAATGCAACACGTCGGGCTGGACCTCGGCTATGACCAGCTTGAGATAACGCCGCGATTCTTCGATGTCCCGTTCGGCCGTCTCCATCCACTCCAGTCGGTATTCGGTCGGGCGGTAATCGAGGCGCGGGAGCCGTCTGATCCAGGTGGTCTGGTGGGGAAGCGGCAGTTTGCCGAAGCTTACGAGCGTCACGCGATGACCCGCGTCGACGAGGCCGGAGACAAGTTCCTCGGTATAGGTCCAGACCCCGCCGACCGTGTCCGAGGTGATCAGTACGTGCATTCCAGCTCCCCGATGGGCATCGGCCGTTCCTCCTGAATGTCGCTGAAGCCTTTGTCGCCGAAGGCGGCCAGATAGTGCTGGTGCGCCCGTTCCCAGGCGTAGTCATCGGGCGGGCCGAAACGCTCCAGGTAATCCGGGGTGCCGGGAAACGCAAACAGCGGCACCGGTTCGCTGACCCAGACGCCCTGGCCGCGGAGATTCTTCTGGAAGGCCCGCACCTGGATGCGTTCGTCGTGCTCGGTGAGAATCAGATTCGCCTGCACCCAGGGGATTCGCTTCCGCGCGTAAACCAGAAGCTCGGTGATCCGTCCGGTCGAGATGCGGCAGTTTTTGTTGAGCTGCTCGCGCCCTTTGTCGGTGATCGACTCGATCCCGCACTCCATCGAGACGCAATGCGCCTGGGCGAGCAGGTCGAGCGACTCTTCGTCCCAGAGATCGATTCGCGTCTGCAGGCCGATCGTGATCCGCCGGGTCCGGAGCTCTTCGAGGAGGCCGCGAACCGACTTGCCGGCTCCGAAGATTTCGTCGATCCAGTAGATGTAGTCCACTCCGCGGGAAATGAGCGTGTCCACTTCCTCAAGCACCGCGGCCGGACTTCGCTCGCGAAACCGGTTGCGAAAAAGGGTCTTATTGCAGAAGGTGCAGGCCCAGGGACAGCCGCGCGCAAACTCGAGCTCGGCGCCGCGGCCGGCCCCGTGAAAAACGTGGTGGCGGTGCGAGCGCCGTTCGACCGCATAATTCCGGAAAGCCAAGGCGCCGAGCCTTTTCATGTCGGCCACACCGAGGCCGGGAGTCAGGTGGACGCCGGATTCATCACGCCAGCAGCAGCCCTCAATCTCCGACCAGGGCCGCGAGGCGAGCTGCGCGATCGTCTCGTCGGGTTCTCCCCGCATGGCGACGTCACAATTGAGCTTTGCGAGCGTCGCGCCGGGAGTGGCCGAAGGATGGGGCCCGATGGCGACTTTGACCGCCCGGGTCGCGAGCTCGCGGAACCAGTTCTGTGGAACCCGCAGCTCGGGCGGCGGGCAGCGCCAGAACAAATAGGAGGGCGCCGTCGGGATCACGAGAAAATCCGGATTGAAGTCGAGGACCGCCGCTTTGACTTCGGAGACGGCCCGCCGCTCGAGATGGGCGTCAATCAGAAGGGCTTCGTGCCCCCCAGCCTGGATCTGATCCGCGGCAAACAGCAGTTCGAGCGGGTAGTGCGCGTCCGGGCATCCGAAGTAGGTCGAGCCTGCAAACGTCCAGGCCGGATTCACCAGGGCAAACTTCATGACGCCGCCTCCGGAACCTGGGCCAGAGGTTGAGGCGCGGCGGCGCTGATCGGCGTCACCACGGAACGAGCGCGTTCGTCCCTCCACCAGTTCCAGATCATCTGGATGTTCTGGCGCACGCTGATCCGGGGCTTCCATCCGGTATGGTCGGTGAGTTTGGCGAAATCGGTTACGTAGAAGAGCTGATCGCCCGGACGCGGCTTTTCGAGCGAATAACACAACCGGCGCCCGGTGATCTCTTCGATCATCTCGATCACCTCGAGCAGCGAAACCGAGTTCCGGATTCCGCCCCCGATGTTATAGATCTCTCCCCCGGTCTTTTCCGTCTGCGCGCGCACCTTTTCAAAGGCGAGAAGCAGGTCCTTTACCGAAAGCACGTCGCGCACCTGTCTTCCGTCGCCGTAGATTGTGAGCGGCTTCGCTTCGAGGGCGGAGTAGAGGAAATGCGCCACCCAGCCCTGGTCTTCATTGCCGAACTGTTGCGGCCCGGCAATGCAGGACATGCGGAACACGACCGTAGGCAGATGGAACATCCGGCCGTAGTCGTGCACATACTGGTCGGCCGTGCCCTTCGAGCAGCCGTACGGCGAATACAGGTCGAGCGGCTGCGATTCGTTCACGCCGCTTTCCTCAAGCGCGGAATAGCGCTTGCCGGAGAGAATCAGCGGTTTCGACCGGAGATTGCCGTAGACTTTGTTGGTCGAGGTATAGAGGACGAAGGGCCGGCGTCCGCTCTTGCGCGCGGCTTCGAGAATATTCAGAGTCCCCAAGGCGTTGATTTCAAAGTCTTCCCGCGGATCCCGAACCGAGCAGGTCACCGCGACCTGAGCGGCAAAGTGATAGATCTCGCCCGCGTTCTGTACCGCGCGTTCGACGAGAGCCCCGTCGCGAATGTCGCCAATGGTAATTTTCAGGCGTTCTGAATCCTTCCACTCCTTCTGCAGCCACTCCAGATTGCGGTGGACGCCCGGACGCGAGAGATTGTCAAAGATGTGAACTCGCGCATCCGTGGTCTTCAACAGGTGGCAGGCCCAGTTCGAACCTACAAATCCCGCCCCCCCGAAGATCAGGACAGAACGGAACGATAGTAGCTTTTTCATCGTTTCCTCGATTCCCGACATACCCGAAGAATTACGACCTGTGCCAGGCGACGCGCCGACGTTCAGGCGACCAGGCCGTGCGCCGTCAGCCGTTCCATTGCCTCCTCTACCTGGTCGCTCGCCTGCTGAGATTCAAGCCAGGCCACCAGTTCCTCGATTCCTTCCTTCAGCCGGGTGCCCGGCCGATAACCCAGGAGCTCGGTGGCCAAGGAAATGTCGGCAAAACAGTGCCGGATGTCCCCGGCGCGATACTTCCCCGTGGTCTCGAACGGCAGGCTCACGCCGAGAGCCCGCTCGAGTCGAGCCGCGACCTCGCGGATCGTGACCGGCTGTCCCGAGCCTATGTTCACGGCCCGCCCGTCGGCGCCGGAGTTTTCCATCGCAAGCAGGTTCGCCCGCGCAATGTCATGGACGCTCACGAAGTCGCGCATCTGCCCACCGTCCTCGAAGATGACCGGGGGTTTGTTGTTCATCAACCGCGAGGCAAAGATGGCGGCAACCCCGGTGTACGGGTTCGAAAGCGACTGCCGGGGGCCGTAGATGTTGAAATAGCGCAGCGCCACCACGGCAATTCCGTAGGTGCGCCCAAACAGCAGCGTCATCTCCTCCTGGTCTTTTTTGGAGAGCGCGTAAACCGAGGTCGACTGCAGGGGTTTTGCTTCGCCGGTCGCCACCGGAACAAGCGGCCGTCCGCACTTCGAGCACGCGATCTCCCAGATCCTCTGTTTCATCTGGCGGAGCGGGCGCGCCGCGGGAGCCATGTCCCCACATTCCGGGCACAGGTACTTCCCCTCCCCGTAGATCGACATGGAGGATGCGACCACGATTTTTTCCGGCTGCGAGCCCGTGTCCAGAATGGCCTGCAGCAGATTTGCGGTTCCCAGATTGTTCGTGGCCGTGTAGTCGGCGATCCGGTACATCGACTGCCCGACGCCTACGGCGGCCGCGAAGTGAAAAATTACCTCCATGCCCTCGACGGCCTTCTCCACCTCATCCCGGTTGCGCACGTCGCCGTGAATGAACTCGGCGTCCTTCGGGATGTAGGAGAACTGGCCGCCTTGGTGAACCTGCGAGGTTAAATTGTCGAAGATTCGCACCTCGTGTCCGGCGGCGAGGAGCCGGGCAACGGTATGCGATCCAACGAATCCCGCACCACCAGTGATAAGTACTCGTTTTGCTCTCAATTGCTTATCCTTCCCTTTGGGTCAGCATTAACTGCCGCCCGGAACTCGTTTGGGCAGAAGATCTTAAGATAAGCCCCGCCAGTCATCGCTCGAAGGAACACTCCTAGCGAACTTTGGATGTATGTCATCCAAGGTGAGATGTCTTCGGCACGCCTATCTCAGGCAACATTTGAAGCCACCCAAACGCGACCAAAATGGGGCTCTTTTGTCAGCGAAGCTGGGCGCAGGACTCGCTGACGTCCGCATTGACCTCGGTCCGCGCCCGATTGCGGGCCGGCGCATAGCGGTCGACCATTCTTCTCGTGAATTCGGCGAAGTCCTCGCAATTCTTGGGGGGACTGGTGTAATGCGGAACCATGCCCAGATGCTCGGGGGTGAAGCATAGCGTCAGGGTGGTGCGGAATGGCTCGATCGCCTGCATCTGGCGGTCAAACCACGCCTCGGCGTTCGGGCGGAAGGAATCCGCCCAACTCAGCCCCGTACGCAAATAGGTCACGCCCAGACGGTGCAGCCAATCGACCGCGTCATCCAGGCGATGATCTTCGAAGTGAAACCACTGGCAGATTCCAAGGCCCGCGGGAAAATGCGCCAGAGCCTGCTTGGACTCGCCGTTTTCCTTGAGCAGGCCCATGTAGTAGTGGCGGTAATAAGAACTGCCCTCGGCCTCCTTGTGACGGGTGGTCGCCGTCCAGGTTGCCGGGAGGTCGTAAAGGCTGTACCAATGAACGCGGTCGACGATAGGGAGCAGCAACTCCGCAGTGCGCTGGATCCCAAATACCTGGACCTCCTCGGCGCCGAAGGAGGAGACTCCGACCTCCGATACCCACACGGGCTTGTTGGTTACCGAACGGATTTCCTCCACCTTCCGCGGCCAGTCGTGAATGCTCCAGTGGTTCCAGTCGAGCGGGAAGCCGTGGATGGCCACCACATCGACATGATCGAGGACGCCATAGCTGCCGAGCAGCTTCACGAAATTCGCGTCCACCGGAGACATTCCGCCGAGCACGATCGAGAGATCGGGATTCACGGCGCGGACCTCCCTGGCCGCCGCGATAATCATGCGGGCAAATATCTTCCAGTCCGGATCAATCTTGAAATCCCAATGCGAAAGGTTGTTAGGTTCGTTCCATAACATTACCGCTTCGACCATACGTTCCTTCTAGCTTTCTTGCCTCTTCCCTGCGGGAGGGTAAGTTCGTCGAGCCGCTTCGCCCGTCGGCCCGTATCACAGCGTGCCCTCAAGTTCATGATCGAGAAGGTAGCGCCCGCCGCGAATTACGGTCGACGGACGGCAAATCCAGGTCTCAGATTCCGGATGCGACTCGATCTCGAGACCCGAGCTTCGCAACATGCCTTCCACCGCGGCGCGGTTGGGGATCCACCAGTTGGTGGGATCATGCGAGTAGCTCTTCTCAATGAAATACATCGCCGGAAAGTCGTGTGCTTCGAAGATCTCCTTGTTCCAGAACGGGCAGTCGTTGTCCCACTCGCGAGTCTCACCGGAACCGCGAACCATGGTCTGAAAGACCAGTCTTCCCCGGACCCTCTTGATCAGACTGTCCAGGGCGAACAGGGGGTATCGCAGGTGATAAAACACACCCATGAAGAGGACGTAGTCGAACTGCCCGGCAAGCGCGTCGGTCGAGTAGACGGAGCATTTTTTGAGCTCGATTTCGAGTCCCAGGGTGTCGGCAGCAAAGCGGGCCTGGTTCAGGTAGCGATCATCGACATCGATCCCCACGACGCGCGCGGCGCCGCGCTTTTTCATCTCGATCGAGTAGAAGCCGCCATTGCACCCCACATCCAGCACCGTCGCCCCCTTCAGGTCGTCCGGAATCGCGCCCGCGATCTGCTTCCACTTGATCCTGGGGAAGTCCCCCAAGAAATGATGCGGCGCGGTGTGCACGCCGTGCAGGTCGAGATTGTGAAACCAGTCACCCAGCTCGGAAATGCGCTGGGCGAGTTGACCTCGTTGGGGGTCCAGGGGCGCCGAGGTGTGCTGCTCGAGGGATTCGCCAATCGTAGACATGACAATCGAAAGGGATTCTCCTCAAAGATGCGCCTTTCCAGAGCAGCGTTGTGTTCAGGCGTGAGAGAGTTGCTCGTGAATTCCAGCTCCGTTCCTCGTCTCGGCGCCCGGGGAGTCCCCGCGGCCTTCCGAAATAGCCAAAGGGCGCGCACCCACAGGAGAGGGGGTTCTGCAACCGCTACCGGTACCTGTCCATCCAAGCCGCCGATGGCCGGAGAAGTGAAATCCCCGGGTACCCCGTCGCCGACCTCGGCAATGGCTTCGCCTTTGCCGGAGGAAGCGGCCGGACTCTATCGCGAAGTTCTTCTGGCGATGAATGAGCATGGGACTCCCTACGCCGTTGCCGGAGCCTTCGCGCTCCAGAAATACACCGGCATCTGGCGGCTGACCAAAGACCTCGACCTCTTCATCCCATCCGCCGAGGTTCCCGCCGCGCTCGAGCATCTCCTCGAGCGCGGCTTCCGCTGCGAGACACCCGATCCGGTCTGGTTGTCGAAGGCGCATCGCGGAGAGTACTTCGTCGACCTGATCTCGGGCATGTCCAATGCCGTAATCGTCGTCGATGACAGCTGGATGAAACGCACCCTTCCCACACGGATTGCGGGTGTGCCCTCTCAAATCATCTCCGCCGAGGACCTGATTGCCTCGAAATTGTTCGTGCTCCGGCGCGAGCGTTTCGACGGGGCCGACATCGCGCACATCATTTACGGAACCAAAGGACGGCTGGACTGGGGACGTATCCTCGAGCTTGCCGGAGACCATTGGGAAATTGTGCTCTGCGCGCTCATGCTCTTCCGTTATGTCTACCCGGCGCACAGCGACTACGTTCCGGCGGTGCTATGGCAGGATCTGCTCTCCCGATACCTGCATCTCGTCGAACATCCCGACCGGCGTGCAGCCTTCCGGGGCAGCCTGGTCGATGAAAACATATTCTCCATCGACGTCAGAGACTGGGGGCTCGAGGACCTGCAAAGCGAGTACCGCGCCCGGCACCTCGACCACTCGCCGCCCAAGTCCCGGCCTCGAAAGGGCGCAGTGCGGAGACGCGGGGCCCAGGAATAAAGTGCGAATCGCAGCCACCGCCGACCTGCATTTCACCTCTGCGCGCTTCAGCCACCTGCATGACCAGCTGAACCGGGCGCGCGAGGAAGCCGACGTGCTCGTCATCGCCGGCGATCTCACAAACTACGGCCATCCTGATGAGATGGAGCCGCTGCTGAATGTGCTGGTACGGCTTCGCCTGCCGGTCATCGTCGTGCTCGGCAACCACGACTACGAAAGCGGCCGGGAGGCCGATCTCATGCGGATGCTGACTCAGGAAGGCATCAAGGTGCTCGACGGCAGTGCCTACGAGCGCGACGGAGTGGGTTTTGCCGGGACCAAGGGTTTTGTCGGCGGCTTCGGCCGGGGCGCGCTGACCGCCTTCGGCGAACCGGAGATCAAGACATTTGTGCGCGCGAGCATCGACGAAGCGCTGAGGCTCGAACGCGCCATGTCCCAGCTGCGGACAAAGAAACGCGTCGTGGTCCTGCATTATGCCCCGATTCTCGCGACCGTAGAGGGGGAAGCACCCGAGATCTACCCCTTTCTTGGCACCTCGCGCCTAGCAGAAGTCATCGACAGACACGGAGCCGACCTGGCGGTCCACGGCCACGCACACAAGGGGAAGTGCGACGGCAAAACCCCGGGCGGGGTTCCGGTGCACAACGTGGCAATCACCCTTCTCGAGTCGCAGGACCCTCCTGGCGTCTACCGGGTGTTCGACGTTTAACATCATCCAATGTCGTCGGGGTCATAAGGACTTGGGGCTCATGATGTAGTGTTCAGTCGCCTCAAACCGGGGTCGGCCAATTCCCGGCAGGCACCCGCCGCGGAACGGCCGGCGACACTGCGCCTCTCGCGGGGTCGATTCACGCACGCTGTCCCCCAAACTCTTACCTTCTCCGCCGCTAAAGCTTTGGAATCCTCCCATGGTGAGCGGGTTATGCGCTTAAGCAGAAGGGGTGCGTAGATACTTGGGTGTACTTGGGTGTAGTTGGGTGTACTTGCGTAAACTTGAGAGCCCAAGCAGGTTCAAGCGTTTGTCGGCTGTCGGCTTTGCCAGTAGACCGTCCGTACGCTTCTCGGCTATGTCATATCGGAGCGTACCTTTGGGGGGTATGCCATTCCCGAGCACGAAGTGTTCATTGTGAAGCCGGTTTCGCCCGATTCAGATGTTCTTCAGGACTGGCCAAAATGACAGGTAAAACACTCGGGGGTCGAAGAGGTCTTACTTGCGAAGCAGGGGTGGTATCGATGGCCAAGCCTCCAATCGGAGATGGCAGTCAGTTCGCCGGTTTTCGGCTGGTTCGCCGTCTTGGCCAGGTTCTGGCCTCGATCCGCGAAACCCGGCAATGGATGCCGGTCCTGCTCGACTACATTGGCCTGCGGCACCTCGACTACCCGTATGAACTCGTCCTCCGAACCGGCGAGAGACTGACCCTCCGGGAGCACACGGACACCGTCATTTTCTGGCTCATCTTCGCACGCAGGCATTATCCGGTTGATTCCTCCTATGACGTCGTCCTCGACATCGGGGCGAACGTCGGAATGTTCACTCTTTACGCCGCGCGAGAAGCCCCTAACGCCCGCATCATTGCCGTCGAGCCGTTTCCGGAGACGTGCAGGAAATTGCGGGAACATGTGGAGACCAACCAATTGAACGACAGGGTTACGATCGTGAACTGTGCGGTAAGCGGCAAAGCCGGCGACGCGACGATGGATTCGGCGGCGGGAATACCCAGCCAATATCGGCGAATCCACGCCCCGGAAACAGCCGGAGTTAACGCAGAACATCGCGGACCAGCAGGCGCACAACCTGATCCCGATGGCGTCCCGGTCCGCACCCGGACGCTCGGGCAAATATTAGATCAATGCGGGGTGGGCAGTGCCGACTTCGTGAAAATGAATATACACGGCAGTGAATACGATGTCCTGTTGGGGACGGATCCTGAGGTTCTCGAACGATGCCGGACGATTGCCGTGCAGTACCACACCCTGCCGACTCACAAGGGCGGTAAGCAGGAGATTTTCGATCGCCTGAAAGGTCTCGGCTTCGGCCTCGTATTCGACAAGGACACGCAGCGTGGTGCCGGATGCGCTGTGCTCGCAATTTCCCCAGGATGAATCTGTTCGACGCGTCACTGCGACCGGAGGCAGCTAAGTTGATCCGTCTTTTTCGCCTGGAGGCAGAGAACCAAATGTTTTGCTGAACCCGCCCATGCCGAATATGGGAGGAGGACCCACGCCCGGCCTCGCAACTTCCCCCGCATGATTCTGCTGAAGTGCCGCTTTTCTCCCGACGCTAGTGGGCGAAAGCGAAAAGGTAGTCGCGGCCGATTTTAGAGAATTCCCCAAAATTCCCTGGAATGTGGTCTCGTGTCCACGAGAACCCAGCGAATCGAAGGAAATATATGAAGTGACGCCGGCTGGCACGAGAGTGACATGCTAGCCCAGGCTAGCCGCGCCGAATTGAGCGGGAGACGCCGTTAGATGCTCTCCGCTATGGCTCGAAGAGGCCGGTCCGGTCCGTTTCCGCGGGCCTGGATCGTCGGGATGGAGCGAGGTCGCTTGGGGCTGCGCGAGCCAGCATTGAACCTTGTTTCACTGCCCGATAGCTCTCGCCGCTCGCTGAGTTCTAGCGCCAATTCGCGGTTGAGTCGTATGAATCCCTGACTCGCCCCTGCGACTAGCTGCGCGTAAAGAGTCCCAAGCCTCGTCCTCCGCTTTCCTGAGTCTTGAATCAAGCCAAACCAGGAGGACTAGGACCGCGCCACCGCCTGAGAGAAAGCCTGCCAACCCAAAAAGAAGCGGACTCACCATGGTGGTCTCCTCGGTGCTATTTGCTGCTTGATTGATCTGCCTCAAAGGACCTTAAGACGATCCCTGACAAAACGCAAACGGTCACCACTCTTTTCGCCTCGGCTTGGTAGTCCCCTCAGCCTTTCTTGGCTTTGTTTTTTGGCGTTCTAAATTCGTTGCAGTTGAGTTACCAAGCAAGCGACCGTTGGTGACACTCAAACCAAAAGATTTAGCAGCTGTTGCGTGGCACTTTACTTTTACCGGTCTGCAAAGGCCTGCATAGTTTAGGTACGGGCGTCTCGACACCGCTTTGCCCGCCAAAGCCATGCAAGGTGGACCTGCGCCGCACATGGAGCACTTGATCTCCCGCTTGAGGTTGCTACCCTGGAAGGCGAGACCACGGAGAAACCACGCTCCTGCACACGAAGAACGCTCGCTCACCGATCCAACCAGTTGATAATGTATGGTTTAACTTGGAAGCGCCGGTCGGGACCGATTAGACGCGGCGAGGTCCCATTTCGAGATGGCGCGCATGACGCGTCTCAGCGCTGAAGACGCCACCAAGTCGCCGCACGCGAGGTGAGTTCAACACTTCTCTGCCGTCTCACACGCACACGAAATTCTGGCGGTCGGCCTTATTGAGGTCTTTTGAGGTCTTGGTCGTCCCGGCGGGCATGTGCTAGGCTTTGGCGCGGTGCGGACACTTCGGTTCGGGCGCCGAGGCAAATCATGACGCTAACTGCGAACTCAAGCGCTTTTCGGTCGAAAGCTGCGGTTGGAGTTGAAGCGCGGCTTCCTGCCTTTTTGATGGCTCTCGGGGCTTGTGCGATTGTAGTTCTTGCCTCGACTGGCTCCACATCTCGGAAACCATGGGCACAGAGCTACGATCCGCTGGGCCATTGGTGGCTTTCGACAATCTGCGCCGCTCTCCCGGTGCTTGTGCTCCTTGGATCGCTCGCTCTCGTCCGCATGAAAGCCCACTATGCGGCGTCGCTCGGGCTCCTCACGGCCATCCTGGTTGCCAGCGGCCTGTTTCACATGCCAGTCCATATGGCAAGCATCACAACCATTTACGGAGCGTTTTACGGACTGTTTCCCATTGGGTGGATCATCCTGAACGTGATTTTTCTCTACCGCATGACTTGCGAGACCGGGCGGTTCAAGGTCTTGGAGCGGAGCATGACCGGAATCACACAGGACACGCGCTTGCAGCTACTGCTTATCGCATTCTCGTTCGGCGCATTTTTTGAGGGAGCATCCGGATTCGGAACACCGGTCGCGGTGACCGCGGCGTTACTCATCGGCCTCGGGTTCCGGCCGCTACAGGCCTCGGCACTATCGCTCATCGCCAACACCGCCCCAGTGGCTTTCGGGGCTTTGGCCACTCCGATCGTCGCTCTGGCAACTGTGACCGGCTTCAGTGAAGTCACCCTCGGAGCTCAAGTAGGCCGGATCCTGCCGTTTTTTTCCGTGCTCGTCCCGTTCTGGCTCGTGTCGGCTTACGCCGGCTGGAAGGGGATGAAAGAAATCTGGCCCGCCGTAGCCGTTGCAGGCGTTTCCTTCGCCGTCCCGCAATATCTGGTATCGAACTACCACGGTCCCTGGCTCACGGATATCATCGCGGCACTGTGCTCAATGGTTTCGCTCGTCCTTTTTCTCAAGATCTGGCAACCCAAGCAGATCTGGGGACACGATGGACATCATGACGAGCGGCGGTCGGCTCGCGGGACACACGGTTACCGCCCGGGCCAGGTGGCGCAGGCATGGCTGCCCTGGCTGATTCTCAGCCTACTCGTTTTCTTTTGGGGCACGTATACGGGGAAGAAGATCTTGAACACGCCTGAAAAAGTGTTCCCCTTCATGAGGACTTGGCCCGTTCCTCCCAGCGCAATCACGAATCCCCAGATCCCGGTTGCCGGTCTCGACAAGATGGTCGAGCGCGTGCCGCCGGTGGTTCCGAAGCCTGCGGGCGAGGCCGCAGTGTTTGGTCTGAACTGGATTTCGGCCACGGGCTCGGGAATCCTGGTGGCTGCGGTCATCTCCGGCTTCATCATGGGCCTGTCACTGCAGGGGATGGTGGTCATGTGGTGGAAGACAGTCTGGCATGTGCGCTTCTCATTGTTGACCATCGCGGCCATGATGGCGCTTGGCATCCTGACGCGCTACTCGGGCCTGGATGCCACCATGGGGCTGGCGTTTGCGCGCACCGGACATTTTTATCCTTTCTTTGGAACCTTGCTAGGTTGGCTGGGGGTGGCACTGACCGGGTCCGATACAGCCTCGAACGTACTGTTTGGCGGTCTACAGAAGATTTCCGCGCAACAGACCGGCATTTCACCAGTGCTTATGGCGGCAGCCAATAGCTCGGGCGGCGTAATGGGCAAGATGATCGACGCCCAGAGTATCGTCGTGGCCAGTACAGCCACGGAATGGTACGGACATGAGGGCGATATTTTACGTTACGTCTTCTGGCACAGCATTGCTCTGGCATGCCTGGTAGGCGTCCTGGTGTTGCTGCAGGTGTATGTGGCGCCATTCACGCGCCTGGTTGTGCACTAGGGGCGGACGCGCGAACGTTGGGCGCGAATGCCGGTAACGGCAGCCACGTCGTTCGACTCGTTGTCGGCCGCGTGCACGAGTTCTCGCATCTGCTGAGCGGCATATCCTCGGGGTTGGCGACAGCCAAAGTCCTCTGGTTCAGGAAACAGCCAAACCTTGCCAAAGCAGTTTCGTTCCAAGAGCTGCGGAAGTATAGGCTCGCGGCGCGAAGATGGGGTCCCGTCGAAATCCGCCTTTTAGATAGCGGCGAAACGGAAGACAGAAACGAGGCGATAACCGACGACCCGCCGAATCCCAGGTCTTAAATTAGAGACTCCGACGGATAAACTCCAGAAACTCTTCCACGTCCTCTTCCGTGGTGTCCCACGAACACATCCACCGCACCACCGAATCCGCATCATTCCACACATAGAAGAAGTAGCGGTCTTGAAGCTTCGCAATCAGGTGAGGGGGAACCTGGGCAAACACTGCGTTCGCTTCCACCGGGTAAACGATCTTGACCTCGGGGATTTTGCAGATCCCGTGCTCTAACCGCTGCGCCATGCGGTTGGAGTGCTGCGCGTTTCGCAGCCAGAGGTCGCCACTTAACAGCGCTTCAAATTGCGCCGCAAGGAACCGCATCTTCGAAGCCAGCTGCATTCCCTGCTTGCGGTAGAACTTGAAATTTGCCGCGAGCTCGGGACGGAAAAAAACCACCGCCTCTGCGCCCAGGGCTCCGTTTTTTGTCGCCCCGAAGGAGAGCACGTCGACGCCCAGGTCGCCCGTCACCGCGCGCAAGCCCACGCCAAGCGAGGCGGCGGCGTTCGCAATTCTTGCCCCGTCGATGTGCAGAAACATCCCGCGCTCATGGGCGAAGCGGGCAAGCGAGGCGACTTCAGCCGGCCGGTACACGGTGCCCACCTCGGTAGCCTGGGTAATGGAGATCACGCGCGGCTGGACATGATGCTGGTCGCCGATGCCCTGGCATCGGTCCTTGACGGCTTCGACCGTCAGCTTGCCGCCCTCGGTCGCGACCGGAATTAGTTTCGATCCGATGAACTTCTCGGGAGCGCCGCACTCATCGACGTTGATATGGGCGGCGTCGGCGCAAATGACGGCGTGATAGGAATCCGTCACTGCCTTGAGGCTGAGGCAATTGGCCGCCGTACCGTTGAAGACGAAGAATACCTCGATATCTTCCCCAAAGTGCCTCCGGAAAACGGCCTCGGCCGACCGCGTATATACGTCGTCCCCATAGCCGACGGCATGCCCTTCGTTCGCTCGCACGATCCCTGCAAGAACTTCGGGGGCGATGCCGGCGTTGTTGTCGCTGGCAAAACTTCGCGTGGGCTTCATTGGAATGAAACAATCTAGCAGAACTGCAAGAGCACAGGATTCGGCCCGGGCGCTACCCGGCTCGAGATTCCTTCGTCTAAGAGGTGCAAAGTGGTTGACAAACAGGCATATGTAACCTTACGGTTACATATATTGCGCCTGCGCCTCGACGCCGGGGCGAAAGCTGAATACATGCCCTGTCGATTTCCATCATCCCGGTTCGACAAACCAGTGCAAGGGAGATTTGAAAGTTGAGTAAACGCTCTATAAGCTGGACAAAAGCCGGTTGTGCTCGCAGTCGCTCTCGCCTTCAGCCTGCGAATTTTTCAGCACACACTCCAGCTTCCCGATGGGCCGATCCGCCTTGCTGCTCAGTTTTTTTGGAGCCGGCGTGATCTCGCTGACATCTACAGTACAAACTTCGCACGAGAGGGCGAAAGCGGCTCCAGAAAAGCATCGCCTCAAAGAGCGCGCGGGAACCTGATTTTGACCTTATTCGTAACTATCGTTAGAGGAAATCATGGCGAAACGGATGGTTTTAATGCTGGCGGTAGTGTTGTTGGTCATCGCCGGCCTGGGATTTGTTAAGTATCGGCAGATTCAAACGGCCATTGCGCAAGGCGCGAGCTTCGCACCGCCTCCGGATGCGGTCACGACGGTCGTCGCGAAGACGGCCTCCTGGCCCGCGACTCTGAACGTAATCGGGACAGCGGCAGCCATTCAGGGCGTTACGGTCAGCGCCGATCTCCCCGGCACCGTCACCAAGATTCACTTCGAGTCCGGCCAGGCGGTTCACGCCGGCGATGTGCTGGTCGAACTGGATACGCGGGAAGAGCGGGCAAGCTTGGCGGCGGCCAATTCCGACGCCGAACTGGCGCGCATCAATTACGCGCGCCAGCAGCAGCTGGTGAAAGAAGGCGTGATTCCGCGCCAGGACTTCGACAACGCCGAAGCGCAGCAGAAATCTACCGAAGCCAAAGCCGGGCAGATCAAGGCCACCATCGAGCGGAAAACCATCAAGGCGCCGTTCTCCGGAATTCTGGGCATCCGGCAGATCAATCTGGGTCAGTACCTTTCCGCCGGACAGGCGATTGTTCCTCTGCAGTCGCTCAATCCCATTTACGTGAATTTCGGCGTGCCTCAGCAGGAGGCTCCCCGACTCGCTATCGGGCGTACGCTTACGGTCACCAGCGACAATCTTCCCAATGTCCAGTTTACGGGGCGTGTGACCGCGGTTGACTCGGTCGTCAACGAGGCCACCCGCAATCTTCAGGTGCAGGCGACTCTGACGAATCCCCGGGACAGGTTGCGACCCGGCATGTTCGTTCAGGTTCAACTCGGGATGGGAGAGACCAACACGGTAATTCCCCTCCCCGCAACGGCCATTAATTATGCTCCCTACGGCAATTCCGTCTTCGTAGTCACCGATTTAAAAGACCCCAAAGGCAACACCTATCGCGGTGTGCGTCAGCAGTTCGTGAAGCTTGAGGGCTCGCGCGGCTCGCAGGTTGGCATTGCATCCGGCATCAATCCCGGAGACGAAGTGGTGAGCTCCGGCGTATTCAAGCTGCGCAACGGCGCTAAAGTGCAGATCAACAACTCCGTTCAGCCGCCGAATAACCCGAAGTCAAAGCCTGAGGACAGCTAGTCGAGGACAGTTAGATGAAGTTTACGGATCTATTCATACGGCGTCCCGTTCTTGCGATCTGCGTGAACCTGGTCATTCTGATCGCCGGTATCCAGGCGATCCGCTCGCTGAGCGTCCGGCAGTACCCGCGCAGCGACATTGCCGTGGTTCAGGTTCAGACCGTGTACGTCGGGGCCAGCGCCGACCTGGTACGCGGGTTCATCACCACGCCCCTTGAGCGCGTCATCGCCAGCGCCGACGGCATCGACTACATGGAGTCGACGAGCGTACAGGGCCAGAGCACCATCAGCGTTCACCTCAAGCTCAACTACGATACCAACGCCGCGCTGACGCAAATCCAGGCGAAAGTGGCGCAAGTCCGCAACGATCTGCCTCCGGAAGCCGAAGCTCCGATCATCCAGCTGCAGACTGCCGACGACCAGTTCGCGGCCATGTATCTGGGCTTCTCCTCGACGGACCTCGATCAGAACCAGATTACCGACTATCTGACGCGCGTCGTACAGCCGAAGCTGACCGCAATTAACGGCGTGCAACGCGCCGACATTCTCGGCGGGCGGACTTTCGCCATGCGAATCTGGCTGAAGCCCGCGCAGATGGCGGCTCGCGGCGTCTCGCCCTCCGACGTTCGCACTGCGCTCTCGAACAACAATTATCTTTCGGCCCTGGGAAGCACGAAGGGCGAAGCCGTTTCCGTGAACCTGGTCGCCAACACCGATCTTCGTTCGGCCGACGACTTCCGTCAGATGGTTGTCAAGCAGCAGAACGGGGTGGTAGTGCGGATGGGCGAAATCGCCGATGTCGTGCTGGGCGCGGAAAATTATGACTCCGACGTCCGCTTCAACGGGCAAACCGCCACGTTCATGGGAATCTGGGTCCTTCCTACCGCGAACTCGCTCGATGTCATCAAGCAGGTGCGGGAGGCAATCCCCGGAATCCGGGCCGAACTGCCGCAGGGCATGCAGGTCGGCATACCTTACGATTCGACCGCATACATCCAGGACGCGATCAACGAGGTGCTGCACACGCTGACCGAGACGCTGCTCATCGTGATTGTGGTCATTTTCTTGTTCCTCGGGTCTTTCCGCTCGGTCCTGATCCCGGTCATCGCCATTCCCGTTTCGCTCATCGGCGCCGTCTTTTTAATGTCGCTCGCCGGCTTCACCATCAACCTGCTGACGCTGCTCGCGATCGTTCTTTCCGTCGGTCTGGTGGTTGACGACGCCATCGTCATGGTGGAGAACGTCGAACGCCACCTGCACCTCGGCAAACCTCCATTCCGGGCGGCGATCGACGCAGCCCGCGAGTTGGTTGGGCCCATCATCGCCATGACCATCACGCTGGCGGCCGTGTACACGCCGGTGGCCATTCAGGGCGGACTGACGGGCGCGTTGTTCCGCGAATTCGCATTCACCCTCGCCGGCGCCGTTATTGTCTCCGGCTTCGTGGCCCTGACGCTCTCGCCGATGATGGGCTCGAAACTTCTCCGCCAGGGCGACACGGAAAAAGGATTCGCCGGCATCATCAACCGGCGCTTCGAGGCAGTGCGCGGCCTTTACACGCGCATGCTTTCGAGCACCCTGCGCTACCGGCCGGTGGTGTTGACCCTGTGGGTGATTGTCGCCTTGTTGACAGTCCCCTTCTACATGTTCTCGCAGCACGAACTCGCGCCGCAGGAAGACCAGGGCGTGGTGTTTGCCGTGATCCAGGGGCCGGCTGACGCCACGCTCGATCAAACCAACCTGTTCGCGCGGCAGATGTATGAGGTTTATCACTCGTTTCCAGAGACCGACAGTATCTTCCAGATCACGCAACCGGGCAGCGGTTTCGGTGGCATGGTTTTGAAGCCCTGGAGCGAACGTAAGAGGACCGCGCAGCAGCTTCTGCTTGCGGTTACCGGACCGTTGTCGAAAATTCCCGGCATCCGCGTGATTCCGCTGACGCCTCCGGCGCTCCCCGGCGGCGGAACGTTCCCGGTGGACTTCGTCATTCAGTCCTCGGCCGAGCCCCAGCAGCTGACGGAAGTCGCCAACCAGCTGGTGCAGAAGGCGATGAAGAGCGGAATATTCATCTTCGCCGATACGGACGTGAAGTTCGACCAGCCGCAGACCGAGGTGGTCTTCGACCGCGACAAACTCCGCTCCCAGGGCGTCGACCTGAGTCAGGCCGGACAGGACCTTTCTACCCTGCTTGGCGGTAATTACGTGAACCGCTTCAGCATACAGGGACAAAGCTACAAGGTCATTCCGCAGGTGAAGCGCCAGGACCGCGTAACCGTCGACCAGCTGAAGCACTTCTACGTAAAGGGCTCGAATGACCAGCTGGTGCCGCTTTCAACCTTCGCCACTCTCGCGACGACCACCGAACCGCGCTCGCTGAACAAATTCCAGCAGCTCAACGCGGTGCGGATTCAGGGCGTGATTCCGCCCCCAGTCCCCCTCGACAAGGCGCTCACCTTCCTCGAAGATCAGGCAAAAGAGATGCTGCCCCAGGGCTTCACCATCGATTACGCCGGTGAATCGCGGCAGCTGCGCGTAGAAGGCAGCAAGTTCCTGGGCACCTTCCTGCTCTCCGGGGTTCTGATTTACCTGGTGCTGGCGGCGCAGTTTGAGAGCTTCCGCGACCCCTTCATCATTCTTGCCGGTTCGGTGCCGCTCGCAATCGCAGGCGCGCTGACGTTCTCGTTTCTGGGACTCACGACGTTGAACATCTACAGCCAGGTGGGATTGATCACGCTGGTCGGCTTGATCGCGAAGAACGGGATTCTGATCGTCGAATTCGCCAATCACCTGCAGGAGCGGGGGCGGACGAAGCTCGAGGCCGTGACCGAGGCCGCTGCTACCCGTCTCCGGCCCATCCTCATGACCACGGCGGCTACGGTCTTCGGCCACCTGCCCCTGGTCTTTGCCACTGGACCGGGCGCTGGAGCGCGAAACAGTATCGGCATCATGCTGGTCAGCGGAATGATTATCGGCACGGTGTTTACCTTGTTCGTCGTTCCCTCCATCTACATGCTGGTTGCCAAACGCCACCTGGCGCTTGAAGAAATTGAGCGGCCCGGGGTCGGAGTGCCCGAGGAGGCGGGCGCCATGGTTTAGGGCCAGGCTCGGCCGGGGATCTCAAGCTCCTAAAGCCGGCCCCCAGGGCCGGCTCTTTTTGTGGCGCGTGCGAATGTAACTTGTATTCCACAAGTGATTTTTGTTAGCCTGTCGGGCAGTTGAAACCGGGCGAAAAACATCGATCTCGCTGCCCCGTAAGTATCTCGCTCGAGATTTTTGGAGATCGCTGGTCGTTGCTGATTATCCGGGATCTCATGGTGCGCGGTTTCAGGACATTCAAGGAGTTTCACGCTTCAGGCGAAGGCATCTCCACCAACATTCTGGCCGACCGCCTGGAAAGACTTGAGTTGGCAAACATCATTTCCACCGCGATGGACAGCGCCGATGGCCGGCGGGTAAATTACCGGCTCACGAAAAAGGGAATTGATCTCGCGCCGGTCGTCCTCGAGCTCCTAATCTGGGCGGCGCGGCACGAAAAGACCGGCGCACCCTGCGCGGTGATCGAGCGCTTGGAGCAAAATCGGGAGGCGTTACTCGCCGAGGTCCGGCTGCGCTGGCAGAACGATGATCGAACACCGCTTGAAGCGAACGGGCGCTGGCTTTGGCCCTGAAGGTGGACGCAATGCCTATCGAAGCTAAGACCTGGCGGGGCTCAGGCGGCCAGGCAACAGAGGCTAGGAATCGGGTGGCACAGAAAGAAGGAACAGACTTGAGTTCCCTGCGGTTAACCCAGGCGGACAGGGTCCAGCAATTTCGGAGGAGAGCAAACCATGGCAAGTGTTCGCATTCTGGTGGGTACGCGGAAAGGCGCATTCATTCTTAGTTCCGACGGCAAGCGGGAAAAGTGGGACGTAAGCGGACCCTTGTTCACCGGCTGGGAGGTATATCACCTTAAGGCGTCGCCCGTCGACCCCAATCGCATCTATGCTTCGCAGACCAGCGGCTGGTTTGGTCAGATCATTCAGCGGTCCGATGACGGCGGAAAGACCTGGCACCAGCCGGGAACGCCTCCGGGCGAGCGGACGACGGACTCGCGCGGCATGCCTAAGGGCGAAAGCAATAAATTCGTTTACGACAGCAAAGCCGCGCCGCTTACCACGCATCAGTGGTACGACGGCACCCAGCACCCTTGGGAGTTCAAGCGCGTGTGGCACCTCGAGCCCTCGCTTACCGATCCGGACACGGTTTACGCCGGAGTGGAAGACGCTGCCATTTTTCGCTCGACCGACGGCGGCAGCAGTTGGCACGAACTCCCCGGCCTGCGCGGACACGGCACCGGACCCAAATGGCAGCCGGGCGCGGGCGGCATGTGCCTGCACACGATCATTCTCGATCCTGAGAATCCCCAGCGCATGTGGATCGCCATCTCCGCCGCGGGCGCATTTCGCACCGACGACGGCGGCGCAACCTGGAAGCCGATCAACAAGGGCCTCTATTCAGAATACATCCCGAATCCCAACGCGGAAATCGGCCACTGCGTGCACCACATGGCCATGAATCCCCAAAAGCCCGGGACCCTGTTCATGCAGAAACACTGGCACGTGATGCGCTCGGACGATGCCGGCGACAACTGGACCAAGGTGAGCGGCAATCTGCCCACCGATTTCGGATTTGTCATCGACGTCCACGCGCACGAGCCGGAGACGATTTATGTCGTTCCCATCAAGAGCGACAGCGAGCACTTTGTGCATGACGGCAAGTTGCGCGTCTTCCGCAGCAAAAGCGGAGGCCATGAGTGGGAGCCTCTCACCAAAGGTCTCCCCCAGTCGAATTGTTTCCTGAACGTCCTGCGCGACGCCATGGCGGTTGATACCCTCGACCAATGCGGAATTTATTTCGGCACCTCCGGCGGCCAGGTCTACGCCTCCAGCGATGCCGGCGACAGCTGGAATGCCATTGTGCGCGATTTGCCGCCGGTGCTCAGCGTGGAGGTCGCAACCGTCGGGTAGGCGCCGTCCGGACGAGGACGTTCCTTCAACGCGGAGCCCAAGACACTCGTCTGATTTCGAGAGTCTTTGGCTCCCCCTTCTCGCCTGCCCCGAATCACAACGGGGAGACTTGACGGTTTCGACGCCAGATGCCGCTGTGGCGGCGCTCCAAATAGAAGCGCAAAAAAAACCGGGAGTCCTTGGCCCAAGCCTGGTTCGCGCGTGCAGAAACTCTTGCTTAGGCGATCGAGAATCGGGTACTCGGCTAGCGGGAAACGGCTGCAAATAGGCTGGTGTGGATCAGCGACTGGAACTGCTTATCGTCGGTCCGGAAATGCATTTGGAGCTTGGAGCTGTCCGAGTTCACCGAGACGTCTTCAAGCGCCGCCTTCTCAACCGGTGAAGCGGTCATCTTCTTGTAGATCACACCGGCTTTGACGAGTGAGGAAAGCGTGGCCGCCGTCACCGAATCCGAGGTAAGCACATCCAGGTCGAATCGCACGCCGTCGTTGAAGCCCATGGTGTAGCGCGAACCGAGAATGTGCTTCTTCACCGTCTCGTAGTCGGCAAGCCTGGATGCGTCCCCTAAAGCGGAGAGCATCATATTCTGCGTTCCCTTCTGGTCGAGAATGCTCCATACGGCACCGGACTCGACGTCGCCGATCATGTCGGCGACCCCGGGGTTTGAATCGAGCGTGGGAACGTATCCATCGCGTGCGTCGAGCGCTCCCCGCAGTGCCGGACCGCTGCCGAACAGGAGCGTCGTTTCGTCGAGGAACGACATTTCCATGCCGTTCGACATGGGGTAGATATCGGAATCGTGATATTTCAGCGGTTTGACCTTCTTGAAACGCAGCCGCCCCAATACGGTCTTGGTGGAAAACACGCCCTGTGCAGCGCCCACAATCTGGACTCCCTGCTTCTGGCGATAAGAGACGAACGTCAAGGTATCCACGTCGCGGTCGGTCGATATTCCGATTCCCTTGAGCGCAGCCTCAAATTGCTTGAGATTTTCCGGCAGAACCTGGGCTTTAAGCTGTTGGGCGGTCGAGGAATCCTTGAGCGCGCGGTAATCGACACAGATCATTTGCTGCACGTCGGAAGGAATCGCCGGCCGGAGCGACGACGGAAGCGGTGCGGCGAAGGTCGCCAAGCTGACGAGTGGCAGAAAACTTGCGGCAAGGCCGCGGCGCAGAAAACGATTCATGTTGACCTCAGGGCTGCTTACTTAGATGCCGGCGAGAATTCCATTGTCACCTGCTCTCTTATCATTGTAGCCGAACCGGCCGGGCAGCTAAGTACTATGCCTTAGGCTCTTCAAGAACGCACGCGGGAGGCTTTCCGTCGAATTTCGGCGACGAATTCCGGGTCTTTCAGCGACTCGAGATTGATCTCGACATTGGCGAGTGCGCCCTCAATCGCAGCCTTTGCGAGCGCAGCGGCGGTCGTGAGATCGGATTTCATGTTGGGATTGGTGATCGGGCCGAGCGTTTCGACGATCCTGCCCACTTCTCGCGCCCCTTCGGCCACCCCCATCGGTATCTGGGTCGCCTTTTTGAGCGCAGAACCGACAATGTCGTCGGCCGCAGCCGACTCTTTGGCTTTCCGATAGGCCGACATCACCATGTTGTAGGACTCGGCATCGGCATCGATCGAAGATTTAAGCTCCTCGCGAAGCAGGGAAAGGCGGGAAATTGCGTCGCTCAGCTCGCGCTCATGTTGCGCGTAGGCTTTCTTGGCTCGCGACATGGAAGCCACCATGGTCGCCAGTCCTGCCGCCATGGCGGCGCTCGCTGCGGCAGCGCTTCCTCCGCCGGGGGTTGCAGTCGGCGCGGCTAGCTGTTCGAGGAACGGTTCAACCCCCGCCCGCAATCCGCCCGCCGCCATCTGCCCGCCCATCACGGCCGCCAGCCGGTTCTCGAGAACCAAGGAAGATTCGAAATTCTCGACCTGCAGAAACCATTCCGCCGCCTGCTCCAGGGCTTTCTTGGGAATCAGGCCGACGATCTCGCTCGCCCGGGGAGCCACTCCGTATCGTTCAGCCTCACGCTTTACCAGCTCAAAGACGCGGTGCACCGGCGTCTGCTCAAAATCGGTCAGGTTCATCGAGACTTGCGCCTGGCCGCGCACCAGGAAGCCCGAGGCCTTCACGAAACGCAACCCTCCGGTAGAGAAACGAACGGCCTTGGCAATTCTCTTCGCGATCTCAAGCTCGGAAGTGTTCAAAAAAATGTTGTAGGCGATCAGAAACTTGCGCGCGCCTACCACGCAGGCGCCTGCCGTCGGGTGCAAACGGGCAGCGCCGAAATCGGGCTTGCGCTCCGGATTGGCGGCGATTGCTTCGCGAATTCCCTCGAATTGGCCGCGGCGAATGTTTTCAAGGTTCTGCCGCTCCGCCGAGGTTGCGGCAGCTTCGTAAAGATATACGGGAATCTGATATCGCTTCCAGATTTGCTCGCCCGCATGCCGCGCCATGGCCACGCAGTCTTCAATACTGGCGCCCTCGAGGGGAATAAACGGGACCACGTCCGCCGCGCCCAGCCGCGGGTGTGCGCCCTGGTGCCGGTTGAGATCGATGACCTCCGCGGCTTTCCCTACTCCGCGGATGGCGGCCTCCTGAATTGCCTCGCGTTCTCCGGCCAGTGTGATCACCGAGCGGTTGTGGTCAGCGTCCATCTCGCGGTCAAGAACATAGACGCCCTCGATCCTCATGGCCTCGATAATGGCGTCAACTTTGGCTTTTTCGCGCCCCTCGGAGAAATTGGGGACACACTCGACCACGGTCCGCATAGGCGAAGAATATCGGGTTGATCGCGGATTCGCAAAGATGCGAGGGGGAATCGAACCGGAGTTTTAGCCCATCTCGCTGGTAGAATTCTTCTTGAAGTCTGACTTGACCGCTTACAATCCGCGATCCGTATTCACCGCCTGGGGCCATGTTCATTGTGATCATTGCCAGCGCTCCTTGCCAGCCATGACCCCGGATTGTCGGTTCCTGACTGGCCAACGTCGTATGGACATCTATTCGGCGGCGGTGCTCGCCGCCGAGGTCTGCCGCATACGGATGACCCCGCGATACGGATGACCCCGACCGGGAAGAGCTGCGATTAGAACGGCCATCCCTCTCTACCGCCTCTGGTTCCGAACGTAAGGCGTCGACAAAGCCTTCATGAGGGCGGGTTGTACCCTGTATGCGCTGCATGGCGAGCCTGGCTGGGCAAAACGACCACACCGCAAGCAAGATTTCGAACACGAATCACGCACTCTCGGACTCACAGGCGCGGCCCGGCTCATTTAAAATAACCTTTGACCCCCAACATGTCTGCTCCAGTCGTTGTCAACTCCGTCTCAGCAAACGCCCACGCGGCCTCCTCCGCTATTTCCGTCCGGGACCTGGTTCATCGTTACGACAGTCGGGCGGCCTTGAATGGAGTTTCCTTCGACGTCAGGCCGGCGGAGCTCTTCGGACTGCTCGGCCCGAACGGCAGCGGCAAAACCACAATGTTCCGCATTCTTTCGACGCTGATGGTTCCTTACGGAGGGCGGGCAATCATCTTGGACCATGATGCAGCCAGGGATCCAGGCCGGTTGCGGCGTGAAATCGGCGTGGTCTTCCAGGCGCAGAGCATCGATCTGAAACTCACTGCCGCCGAGAACTTGCGCCATCAGGGCCATCTCTACGGGCTGCGCGGTTCGACGCTGCGCGCACGGATCAAGGAAGTTCTCGAGCGCGTGGGTCTCGCGGACCGCGCCCGGGACAAAGCGGAAACCTTCTCGGGCGGTATGCAGCGGCGGCTCGAGTTGGCAAAAGGGCTGTTGCACGGCCCTCGAGTTCTCTTGCTCGATGAACCTACCACCGGGCTCGATCCCGGAGCCCGCCGCGACGTGTGGCAGTATTTGCGTATGTTGCGCGACGAGGAACAGGTTACGGTGCTCGTGACCACGCACCTGATGGAAGAAGCCGAGCGCTGCGACCGTCTGGCCATCCTGAGCGAAGGAGAGCTGGTCGCACTGGGCACGCCGGCCGAGTTGAAGCAGGAAATCGGCGGCGATGTGATCGTCTTGGAGTCGAGCTCGCCCGACACGCTCGCGCTTCGCATTCAGACGCAGTTCGACGTCGAGGTCCGCATCCTCGACGGCCAGGTGCGAATCGAAAAAGACCAGGGACATCGCTTCGTGACCGATCTAGTCGAAGCCTTTCCCGGCGAAATCGACGCAGTCTCGATCTCAAAGCCTAGCCTGGAGGATGTATTCATCCGCCGGACCGGCCACCGCTTCTGGAGCGAAGATCGGAAATCCGCGAACCCGACCGAACCGGAGCGGCACGGAGGAAGATCAAGAAAATGAGTTCCATTGCAGCCACCCTTCCCCGCGCTTCGGCCGGGAAAAAAGATGAACTGCTCTTGCCGGCCTTGACTCTCTGGCTGCGCGAGGTGGTGCGTTTTTACCGGCAGAGAGCGCGCGTGGTCGGCGTCATTGCCTCTCCGGTCGTTTTCTGGATCGTAATCGGTTCCGGTTTCGGCACCTCCTTCCGCGCGGGACCGAATGCCGGCCAGCACTACCTCGAGTACTTTTATCCCGGCGCGCTGGTCATGATCGTGCTATTCACATCGATCTTCACCATGATGTCGGTGATCGAAGACCGTAACAAAGGCTTTTTGCTTTCGGTGCTGGTGGCGCCGGTTGCGCGCTCGGCGATTGTTCTCGGAAAAGTTCTGGGTGGCGCTACCTTGTCGACGGCCCAGGGGTTGATCTTCCTCGCGTTTGCCCCGCTGGTTGGAGTACGCATGGGGATCGGCAACTTTTTTCTGGTGGTGCTTACGGTGTTTCTGGTTTCATTTGCCCTGACGGCGCTTGGCTTTGCGATCGCCTGGCCGATGGATTCAACGCAGGGCTTTCACGCTATTATCAACCTGTTCCTCATTCCCCTTTGGCTGCTTTCGGGCGCTCTGTTCCCGGTTTCGGGCGCCTCGACGTGGCTTCGTTTCCTGATGCGCATCAATCCCCTTACCTACGGAGTTGAGGCCCTGCGACAGCTGCTCTACCCCGGGTCGGGAGAAACTCTGGGAGCTTTGCTCGGGACATTATTGCTGTTTTCCCTGTTCATGTTTGCCCTGGCACTGGTCATGGTGAACCGGAGAACCACGAAACCGGTTGCATGATGGAGATTCCGTCGCAATACGCGATCTATCCGGTGCTGGATGCGTCGTTGAATGGCACAAGCGCCGTGCTTCTCGTGGCGGCGCGCGGCATGATCCGGCGGGGCCGGATGGCGGCGCATCGCGCCCTCATGCTGGCCGCGCTCACGACCTCTCTGCTTTTCCTGACTTCGTACCTTTACTACCATGCGCACGTCGGTTCCGTGCGTTTCGAGGGGCAAGGCTGGTCGCGTCCGGTGTATTTCACGATTCTCATCTCGCATACCGTGCTGGCCGCCGCGGTCGTTCCGCTAGTCACCATCACGCTGAGCCGCGCCCTGCGCGAGCGCTTTGACAGGCACCGGGTGATCGCCCGCTGGACCTACCCGATCTGGCTCTATGTTTCTGTGACGGGCGTGGTCGTCTACCTTATGCTCTATCATCTGTTCGCTGCGTGACCGCAGGCTGCTCACGCGGGACGACTTCCACCACTGAAACCGCTATTTTTCTTCACGATTCTTACGGTGCTTGGGTGGCCAAAGGAAGCAAGCTTGCGATGGCTCACCGGCTCACCTCACCCTGACCCGCACATTGCCGCCATCACTTTAATCGCTGGAGGGAAGAGAGGAGCTACGTTGGTCCGCCGCTCCGCGGCAAGCTGGTCAAAGCGCTGCAGCTAGACAAACATTGAGGCTGGATTGCTGCGGGAACGCTGCCATTGCGGCGAAGGGAGACGACATCTCTTTACCCGTTTTCCAAGGCCTCTCCAAATGCAAGAGGCAGGGCTTGTTAGCCGACAAAAAGGGTGTAATGGAACCCCGTCTTGCGAGCGGAGATGGTTCAAGTGCTCGATCGAATCCCAGACCTCCATCACTTCGGGTGTCGGTGTGAGCGTGATTTTATCAGCGGGTAATCCGAAAACGTTGGGAACCGCTGCGAGTCTGATCCGAGCCGTTCAATCATTTCCACCTGTCACCGTGACTACTGTAACCCATTCCGGACACGTAATTCGTTGCTTGGTCAGGTCCAGTACCCAGAGAGCGCCATCGCCGTTTTGCCTGGCTATGTCAAATCCGTGCTGCTTGTAGAAATCACGGGCTGGAGCATTTTTCCTGGTCGGAAGGAACCACCCCACCAGCCGTTTCCGGCCGCGCGCCCCAGCCTGGTCCGCCAGGTGGGCGAGCAGCGCTGTCTCAACCGTTCTCCCGATGACACGACAGCTGAGCAGGAACGTATCGATCTCGCAGGTCTCGGCTTCGTCGCGGGTGATCGAAACGCCAACGAGTCCATGGTCGCCAAAGCGGTCGCGCACGCGGATCGACAACACCTGGCACGAGGGATTTGCCGCCATCTCGGAGATCTGCTGTTCCGCATAGCGTCGCGTAGTCACGTTGAACTGATTAGTCTTTTGCGTGAGCTGCGAAATGCGCGGCAGCGTCGTCGGAGTAAGAGTCGCAATTTCAGCCTCTTGTTCGAGGAACCGATAAAAGTCTTCTTTGGACCGAAACGTCTGCTCGGACTGCGCGCGTTCGCGCTGCGCGGCGTAAAACGTAGTTCGTTGCCGGTCTTCCCCCGATAAGGTCAAGCGCTCGAAAGCCGGGTGATCACGAATCACCGCCGCGTATTCCAGAGGATTCTGCGGCAAGTCGATCACAATCGCTTCTGGGACAGCGCTGCGAACCTGCTCACGCTCCAAGGGGTTGTCATCGGCAAAGGCCAAGCTGTCGATTCCGATGTTCAGTTCGGATGCAATCTCGCGCAGACCCTGGCTCTTGTCATTCCAGCTGATCCGCATTGCAGCGAAATGCTTGGTCCGCAGAAGCATGCCCGGGTGCTTCTCCAGGACCTCTATAGCGTCCTCGGGATTGTTCTTGCTACAAATTGCCAGCAGGATGCCCTTGTGCGTGAGATCGAGCATCGCTCGTTGCAGCGCTTGGTACGCGGCCCCGGGATATTCAGCGCTCAACTTGATGCCAGACATGCCATCCTCGCCGATGACTCCGCCCCACAATGTGTTATCGAGATCAACAACTAAGGCCTTAGCGGTTTTGCCCGTCAGCGGCACCAGGAAGCGCATCCACTCCCGGGCGAGGTGGACCATCTGCTCCGCCGCGATTGGCAGCCGCGCCGTTAGCCACATGCGCTCATCGTGCCAACGAAAGCGTCCGTGACGGGCCACCAATTCGTCATAGTCGAGCACGTAAACGCCGCGCATCTGACCGGCGGTACCAACCAGGTCGCGGTTGATCTGCCGCACGGCTTCCGTCTGGTTCTGCTGACGCTGAGAATCGAGCACGCCGAACGCCAGATGCATCGGTTGCTCCAGGTTATGCACAATTAATGCGGCCTGGCTGCACCTGCGAAATTCGCGCATATACTGCTGAACGCAGTCGAAAACACGCTGTGCTGCCTTTTTGGCGGCTTGTTCAGAAAGCTGCGCGTAATCGCGCTCCAGGTCAGGGGCAATGTCGCCGGTCTGTACCGCCAAGATCATCGCGTTCGGTGCGAATCGGTAGAGAGAACTTTCCGAATCTAGAATTTCCTGTGCATAGGCGTTGAAATCACCGATGTGGACCGAAAGATCGATACCAAAACAAAAGGCTTCCGCCCGCAACAACGGCACAATCGGCTCAACTGTGAAGGAGCGCAGGATGGCGAGCCGGAAGGAGAGCATCGCGATGGGGCCACGAAGTTTCTCGAACCTGGAAACTACGAATGCAGCCGTGGCTGAACTGCTGTCCGCGCGCCACAGCTCGCCCAGCCGAGCTGCGGCAGCGGCCCACTGGGTTTTCTGCAATAAGCGATCGACTTCACCGCGAAGGTCCAGGGTGCTCACCGGGTTGTACGCACGGGCAATCGACTTCATTTGCCTACGAAACGGGTCGCCCCAGAAAAGCAATCGGCCCCAGAGCGTCCCTTGCGGAAAAAGGATCTCACCTCACGGGGCGCCCGACGCCCACTCAGCCGACCGTCAATCGCCTGGCATTGACAAAGGCGGCCAGGAAGGCACGTTCGGTGGCGCCGACCTCGCCCAATACGAACACGTCCATCGCCCTCGCAGGCCGCTGCGCAATTCGACCCAGTTTTCAGCCCCGAGCTCCGCGCTGGCTCTCGCCTTCAGCAGCAGCCCCCACCTGCCGATTGCATGATTCCCTTGTGACTCGCTCCCCACGTCGCTGAGTATCTGCCTGAAAAGGCGATAGAGGACTCCTGCGTGAACTCACGTAACCGATGAGCGTTGGCCAGCACCGGCGGACCTTCGTCCATATTCGAGCTCTGGCTGGGTTGAGGGCGTTGAGGCCCGTTCGTACCCCAGCGACAACATGATGCCTCCCCAGGCGCGTTCGATCTCTGCAACCGACGAAGGCGGCAATTGGGATTTCCAGTCACCTGATGAAGCGGTGCGGACAAAGGGCTTGTCCTGCCGTGTCCAGCTTGTCGAGACCCACCTCTTGCCCTGTCTGACCTCCAACTCGCGCATGCGATCTCGAGAACTGAGCGCGACCGCGCGGGTGAGGCGCTCGCGCGTGGCTTCAATCGCAAGCAATGCGGCGACTTTGGCGAGTTCTCGCGCTGCGTCTTCGATCAGATCTTCATAGCGTAAGATTACAAAGCCGTCATGGCCCTGGCGTGTACTCAGCCAACTGGTCACGTGATCACCCCAACTGCCCACGCGGCTCCAATAAATACCCTTAATCCAGCCTGAGACAAAGGTTTCGATCGGGTCTTTCTCGCCCACTGACCTTTGTTTCATCTCCCAGTGATAGTTGGACACCGCCACATCCCGCGGGTCGCGGACGATGTAGATGATCTTCCGGTAGCGCGGGTCGAATATCTCGTGACTCTTGAGAATACGTGGGCGGCGCAGATGGCGGAGATAGGAGTCGCTGTGTTTGTACATGTCCGGAACCAGACGTTCTACATTCAGGAATGTGACCGACTCTCCGATGTGCACAAGGTTGCCAACGAGAAAACGCGTCCAGGTATTTCCCGAGCGGGGGTAAGAGGTGAGAAAGATGTCATCGGGAAAAATGGTGATATCACGCTCGATGCGCAGGCGATACAACAAAACATCATTTACTCTCGATAAATGCTTCAATCCACGTTTAATCATCACGCCTGGTTTACCTCTTTTTGTCCGGTGGTCGATTGCTGGTTTAACCAACCAAACAGTCGCTGATTGCGCGCGATCTCATGCCTGTCACGCAATTTTGAGAACCATGGGTCGATGCTGTAATAGCAAGACACTCACCTCGCTGCTGTCTGCTGCGCTGCCAGTCAAATGGTCCGTTGACGTAACCTGCAACCGTGATCCCATTTGTGTGCCTCATCGAATGTTTCCCTGCCAGGCTAGGTAGACGGAAGCTAGAATCAGCAGAATTGACCCCAACAGCTGCAACACCCTGAATATGCGTGCCAGGACCTCATGGACTTCGCCGTTCGCCTCCTCGCTTGTCTGCCGCTCCAGCTCGCTTGCCGATACTTGAGAATTCATGTCTGAGCCTGAACTCCAGTGCAACTGTGGTTCCTGAAACATCGGACTGCATCAAATTAAAAGTTTCGCGGCAGGCCGTCCCCGTCCGCGCGCGTAAAATGCATCTGCTGGCGGGTCTCTTCAAAAGGCTCGAGTAGCCGGGCCAAGTCCTTCGAAGCCGCAAAGATGAAATTCGAGGGACCTTGCCGGAAGCCGTTCACGCGAACGGCCTTGCACCAAGTATGGTAACTCTGGTTAGTGACAATGAGATCCATGCCCCGGTCTTCCAGGGCTCGTGTGGCCGCGCCAATCACGGCACAAGCGTTCTCCTCGCCTGCCCAACAATCGACGATGGATCCGACGCGCAAGCACCCATACCTGGGGTCCTTACGCCGTTCGCCCACGACGGCCCAGCCGATGTCCTTACCATCGCGGATGAGCCTGAGCCGGGCAAGGTGCTGATCCGTCCGAGGGTATAGAACGCGCAGGGTCTTACTGTCGCGTACCGCAGTCATCGCATGGGCACCACGGCCAGCGTTCCAGAGTGGATCCACCCAATCAGAAAACTCCTGCACTGGTTCGACAGCAAACGGTGCCAGCAGCCGAGACCGCATCCAGGCGATGCGGCGCAATGCCTCGACTGCCACTGAGCCTACGCCGGTCGAGCCGAGCAGATCCATCAACAGCCTGCGCCAGGTTGAGGTTCGCAGTAATTGAATTTCACGAAGAAACTTGCGCGCATTGACGACTCGAAAGAAGAACGGAATAAGGTAATGGCTCCAGCGCTGCCGGACCAGGATCTTAGGAAGAGCGCGGTCATAACCACCCATGCCGAGGCAGTAGAGCGACGGGGCGCGCCGCAGGGCATCTCTGAGAAGCAACCCGCCCACGGGAGCAAAGGATTTATTTACGATCCCTTCTGAGACGGGGTGGTGATAATAGGTGATAGAACGGATGTCGCCGGTGCGAAAAGAGAAGTCCTGGTGCTTCAGAGCATAGCCTCCGCGCACGACACTGCCTTCGATGGCCACAAAGTACTCGTTGTAGAGGGATCTTCCCGAGCCCGGAGGCAGCCAATCTGGTTTGGGATGGAAGATCACATCTAATCCCGCGCCCCCCGCCAGCAGGCGCTGATTGAATTCGTGGACCGCCGGTTCGTGCTCGCAGCGATAGGCCTCGATTCGAATTGTCATACATGAGCTCGCAGTGCTTGGACTTTGCCCTCAAGCACTCTTGCGATTTGGCCGATACTGCTCATCTGTTCGATTTCCTCAGGCGACAGTTGTACGTTGAATTTCTCTTCCAGGGCGAGCACCAGGTTCAGATGCTGGATCGAGTCCCAGCTTTCGACGGTCTCGGGGGAAGACTCGCTCGAAAGACGCTCGGTCGGAGTCGCAAGAATATCGGAGGCGATGGCCCGAACTTGCTCGAAGATAGTCAATCTAGCTTCCATTCTCAACCCCGCTAATTCTGCTCTGATATAACTCGGCGGACTCCAGATACTCAATCAAGAGCCTGTTTCTCGTGTAAACCCACGCGATTCTGCGTCCGCCAAAGGCCGCTGCCGGGACCGGCTGGCGAACGATGAGAGCCCCTCGCGCCCGGCTCCGCTCTAACCGCTCTTCTAGCGAGTCGACTACATAACAGAGGTGATGCAATCCTCCACCACGTTTCGCCAACCCCAGCACGGGAGACTTGCCCTCGGCCGGTTCGATCAGTTCGAGGAGCGGGTCTGCTGGGTTTGGCCCGCGTAAAAATGTGACTTGCACCATCTGTTGAGGGTCATGGACGATTCTGCCGTCCCATTCTGCTCCAAGCGACTCCGCAAATCCTTCGACCACCCCCCGAAGACACGCGACCACAAACCCAGCATGATGAAATGTACCCTGCGGCACCCATGTGCAGACCATTGAGTCCATGGCGACGTTGGCTCGTATAGTTCTTGAGCTTGCCTTCTCGTAATCGCCGCCATATTCGCAACATATAGTCGCCATGAGGAGACTCCTTTCGCGAGCCTAGCGCACACCAACAACCCGCGCGACGGCTACTCGTGGATCCTGCCGGGTTGGCGACAAAGCGCAAGCGGGGTAGAGACGCTCTTTGCGTGCGGCGGCTTGTCCTGGCCTTGGCGGTCTTCTTTCCGCAAGATACGCGCCTTTACTTGCATACGGGTCTCCAAAGTGCTTGGCTTTGGCGGCATTCAAATCAAACGAGTTAGCAACACGTGCCCGCGCTGTCCGCTTGCTGGTCTGCAAAGGCATGCATACCCTCACGCGAAGTTCTGTGCCTGCTAACTATGCCTTTCGGGGACGCTTTTCTTTAGTTACTGGATCTGTGCCAGTTAATGGATTTCTGCCGGCTCCTAAGTCGACCGGATCTTCAGGAACAAGGTCAAGAAGAGGATCCTTCGTGTCCTACGATGATTGCCGAGTCACGATGGCTTGCGTTCGGGTTCTCTAAGCCCGGCTTCCCTGACGGATGGGAATGGGCATTACCGCATCTTCTCGACGCCAGGACTCACAGCCGGCGGGAAACGTGTCTCCTAGAAAAATGTCGGGCTTCGGGCAAGCCCCGCTGGGCGGGCTCTCCCTATTGGCGCGGTGTATAGGGAGTCAGCGACCGATTTCTGTGTTTCGGCGGCCGAGCTTTTGAGGCAGGAAGGCTAGGCATACATAATCCATCCCTTCCACGAAAGGCTCGGGGCTGAAGGTTTGCAACTCCCACTTATCGCGTGTGCCGAAGCTCCGGTACGTGACGTGTGCAGGCCCTTGCAGACCGGCAAAGCACCGTCTGTGATAATCGCTGCTAACTCCTCTATTTTCAGGCCAACAACGGTCGCGCATTTGGTAACTGATCTGCAGCGAAAATGGCGGTATGTTGCGGAGAAGATGGCTCAGGACCACCCCCCACAATAGTCCTCATTGCTTGCGCTTCGTCCGGCACCGTCTTCTGTTGCAAAACGGCTAGAACAGAAGCGTCTGCAAGTAGAAGTCAATGCGCCCATACGTAGTCATCAAGCTGCTTTGGGAACAGCGATCCGCCAGTCAGTCACAAATAAAGGCAAAGATGCTCCCACCGGGAAAGTCGAGAGAACACTTTATGAAACTCATGTCGGCAATGTCCTGTGCCGTGTTGCTGTCAGCGGCGCCTTGTTTTGCTGCTCCAGCAACAATTACCAGAATCACGCCAGGAACTGTGCATACTCCACCTACTCCGGTCACTCTTACCGGGAACGGTCGAGACCTCGGCCCTGGCATCGTCGAGGTTGACCGTGTTCAAGTGCCAATCACATTCGTTACGCCGAAGCCAGCAACTTACCTCACGGCCAGGAAGATAGTTACTGCAGCAGTGCACAATGTTGTTCTGTTCGAGGCCCATGACAACTCGACGTCAAATACGAGCCATACGGTTCCGAACACTCCTGTGCCGACCCCGTTCGGCAGTGAGAACCTTTACTGTGGCAAGGGTGACATTTGGATCGGGCCAGCAACGGACGGGCCGGCAAAACTTCCCCAGCGTTGCATCTACACGGGACGCGATGGGACGCCTAGTCCGGGAGCAGTTACGACTGTGCCAGCCGGCGGCAATGTTGCCTCCGCTTTAGCCG
>Ga0123356_10000095_pt1 | contig 92617 bp, 85 predicted proteins | sample TergutEmb28metaG_2_FD_92546 | JGI IMG/M metagenome (GOLD analysis project Ga0123356, IMG submission 92546) | Embiratermes neotenicus P3 segment gut microbial communities from Petit-Saut dam, French Guiana - Emb289 P3 | ecosystem: Host-associated > Arthropoda: Insects > Digestive system > Gut ...
AATCGGAGAACTTGTAGGTCATTTGTCTGATGACTTTATAAGTAAACACACAAATATGCCATGGAGACAGATTAAAGGTATGCGAAACAGAGCTGCACATGGATATGAAGATTTCGACGTTGACATTTTATGGAACACATTAAAGGAAGATTTGCCTGCATTGAATACGTATTGTAACGAAATATTACGACTTAATACGGACTGATAGAGGTCACATAGAGGTCACAAACTCCCCAGTTCGAATCTGGGTGTCGCCTCCAAAGGAAAACCTTGTATTTATGCTAAATACAAGGTTAATTTCATTTTTCCACAATTTGACAAAGAGTAATATTTTGTGTTATATTTCATGATACAAGGGAGTTGTAATTCAGCAATATGACAAAGGGTGCTTTTCAAACAAAAGACTATATGTCACCGTTATTTTTTGGTAGCTTACCCACTATTACTGATTATGAAACAGTGGTTACTCCAGACCCAGACAGAATTAGTAAGGATGAATACAAAGACTTCTTTAAGTTAATATGTTGCTGGGGCATTAATTTTTCTCAAACGAAAGCACCAACAACATGCGAGATAGAGTTAAAACATTCACCATCTAATATATCATTTAGGCTTGGAGGAGATCAAATGATTACTGGATGGTTGCAAAATCTACGTAACCCCGGACGATCACCAGTTCGTGACTACCTTAAGCGAAATATCTCCTGCATAGAAGATGCAACAATAAATGAATTTATTAGAGCGAGATATACTCCGGGAAATATGATATTCTGGGTGCGCCACAAGAACAGTATTAATCAAAGACGTGCCAATCTTGCAATTAAGGATCGAATAGACCTTACATTAGAAAGCTTGCGAAGGTGGTATAAGCAAAAAAGAGGAAATAATACAGGTTACATAAATCTTAAAGCCCAGTTTGATTATGATGAAAATTACTTCAATTTATTCGATTCTTTCGATTGCTTTGTTGAACATTTTCAACTTAACTCATTTATATTTGATAACGGTGTAATTGACTTGGCAAACTCAGATTTATCAAATAGTTGTATTAAACACATTTGTGATGAAAGTTTTGGTAAACTCCCAGAAAACTTAGAAATATATCTCAAAAACGCCGTAACTGTTATTAATAAAAGAAATATCCTGTTATGCAGCTCTGGTATAATATAATCATTAACAAACTTGGAGGCAATCATGATTAAACGCATTTTTTTATTAACCTTAGTTTTCGTTTTGGCGATTGCGGCGGTCGGTTGTCCGTGGGGTTCTGATAACTCTCAGGATACACCGGAAAATGGTACTGGAGATTTATCTATCCAGTCGCCAACACCTTCACATGGTTATGTATCATCTGATGATAATAAAGACACCGTAATCACATGTGACTTAATGACTATCACTACACACTCTCATTTCACAGTTGGTTTACGTTCAGACGGCACAGTGGTTGGAAACGGGAGGTATAATAGTGTTATTGATAAGTGGACAGACTTAATTGCAATCTCTGCAAACGGAAACACCATAGCCGGATTGCGTTCAGATGGTACAGTGATTGCCGTTTGCTCTAATAGACAATATGATGTAAGCACTGCTAACAACTGGACAGATATTGTTGCACTTGAAACAGGCACGCATAACATAGTTGGATTACGATCAAATGGTACAGTGATTGCTACAGGAGATAACGAACAAGGTCAATGTGATGTAGATAGCTGGACTGATATAATCGCAATCTCTACAAACAGTTTTAACACAGTCGGGTTACGCTCAGATAGCACAGTAGTCGCAACTGGCCTTCGGTTTAAGACTTCACGTGAGCTAAATGACTGGACTGATATAATCGCAATCTCATTAGGTCCTAACCATGCAGTTGGTCTGAAAGCAGATGGCACTGTTATTACTTATAATATGTCGAATGAAAATAATTATCGGCATGGTCAAGGAAATGTGTATGATTGGACAGATATTATAGCAGTTTCTGCAGGCAACAGTCATACAGTTGGGTTACGATCAAACGGTACAGTGGTAGCAGTTGGTCAAAACGAAAAAGGTGAATGCGAGGTAGAAAACTGGACAGATATTATAGCAATCTCTGCAAACCAGTATTTTACAGTTGGGTTACGTTCAGACGGCACCGTCGTAGCGGTTGGCGATAATGAGTTCGGTCAATGTGATGTAGGTGATTGGAATTTATTAGTAGCCAAGTCCAATAACGAAGGTGATATAGAATTCATATCTAAATTTGATGACGCAACACAAGGAATGATGATTTTAGGTTATACAGGAAATTCCGATAACATAAGAATTCCAAATACTATAGAGGATAAGCCTGTAACAGCAATTGGTGCCGATGCTTTTAAGAGGAGTACAATTACAGAAATTGAACTTCCCTCATCTTTGAAAATTATTGAAGAAGATGCGTTTAGAGACTCCCTGCAGCTTCGCAGAGTTAATATCCCAAACGGAGTAACTGTTATTGGTGATAATGCCTTTATAGGAACAGGATTACAACGCATTGCTATACCAAACAGTGTTGAGGTTATCGGAAGCAGTGCTTTTGCAAACATATCAAGTTTAACCGAAGTAACATTAGGAAACAGTTTGAAAATCATAGGTAATCGAGCATTTACCGAAACAGCAATTACAACCATAACAATACCTGACAGCGTAACGGTGATAGGTAGCAGAGCATTTGCCGGAACACGGTTGACTAATGTTGTAATTGGAAACGGAGTTACTGAGATTGACGATACAATGTTTGAAAATGCACTGATTTCTAATCTTGTAATCGGTGACGGTGTGAAATTCATTGGAAGCAATGCATTTGAGGGCATGCCTCTTCGAGAGGTTAGAATTGGAAACAATGTAACTACAATAGGTAATAAAGCATTTGCCGGAACTGACTTAACTGATATAGAAATTCCAGACAGCGTAACGACAATAGGTTCAAATGTATTTGCTTCGACTTCATTAAGAAATGTAATAATTGGTAATGGAATTACAGAGATTAGTGATAATATGTTTGATGGTATACCACTTGCAAGCGTTAAATTAGGAAACAATGTAAACAGGATTGGACATCAAGCATTTGCAAATACAAATCTGACAAATATTGTGATACCAAACAGTATGCGTGAAATTGGAAATCAAGCGTTCGCGCATACACCTCTTACTGACATAACTCTTGGTAATGATATAAGGGTTATAGGAAATGGTGCATTTCGCGGAACAAATATAACCGGTCAAAGCAGAGATAAAATCTTGAGCATCAACAGCCATGCTTTTGATTGAGAACTACATATACACAATCCCGCAGGTGAACTTGCCGTTTTCTATTTCAACAATTCCGTATGAATATTTTTGTTTCCTGTTGACTTTTTCATTCGTATGTGATAGTGTTTATACGAACAGCAAGGACAGGGGTTGACCATATGAGTTCTTATGAAAATGTTAGTTATGTTATGGAACAAACGCGCGGCTATCTTACATCTGAAGATGCACGTAGTTTTGGCATTGACAATAAAACACTGCAGCGTATGGCATCCAGTGGTAAAATCGAGCGTATTGCTCATGGTCTGTATATTAATTCAGATGTATTCCCCGACCCATTTTTTGTCGCCCAATATCGATGCCCAAAGGGTGTTTTCTCACACGAAACGGCTTTATATCTACACGACCTTAGTGACCGCAACCCATTACGATTAATGATGACCATTCCATCCGGCTGGAATTCTAAGCTATTATCAGATAAAAACATGGTGTTTTTTTACTCCGAGCCTGAACGAATGAACTTAGGTATTAGCGAAATTGAAACGCCCTCCGGAGTTATTGTAATTGCTTATGATATCGAACGCACTCTATGTGATTGTCTGCGTAGCATCGAAAAACTGGATCGGGACTTAGTTATTACAGCAATTAAACGATATGTAAGAAAGAATATTTGCGATAATGCAAAACTGCTTGAATATGCTACGGTATTCAAAATCCGTGATGTTGTTTACAGATATTTAGAGGTACTTTCATGATATTCACAAGTGCAAGACAGCTAAAAGACTGGATAAAGAATAAATCTACAAACTTCGGCACCCCTGCGAACACTTTATTGCAAACATATATGATGGAGCGTTTTCTGGAACGTATATCATTATCTCCATATCGTAATAACATGATACTAAAAGGCGGTTTTCTTATTTCATCAATGATTGGAATAGATAAGCGTAGCACAAAAGATATGGATACGACAATGATAGGATTACCCATAAGTCGTGATAAAATTGAAAAGATTATTGATGAAGTTATTTCGATTGAACTTAATGACAATGTTTCATTTAGCATTAAAAGTATTGAGAATATTCATGAAGATGATGATTACGATGACTTCCGTATTCTTTTAGTCGCAACATTTTTTACAATCCGTGAATTTTTACAACTTGATATCACTGTTGGGGATGCAATAATACCACGGGAAATAGAATATAAATATAAGTTAATGTTTGAAGATAGAGAGCTTCCCATAATGGCTTACAATCTCTACACTATTCTCGCAGAAAAGATAGAAACAATTCTATCCCGAAATGTAGCAAACAGTCGCGGACGTGATTTCTACGACACATTTATACTAATATCACTAAACCGGGATATTCTCTCCAGAAACGAACTTCTTCATGCTATCCGAGCTAAAGCTACTGAACGAAACAGTCTTTTGTTTATTGAAAATTATCAAAAGCATTTAACCGATATAGCAAACAGTCCGGAAATTGCGAAAATATGGACAGCGTATGTAAAAAGTTATTCGTATGCAAACGGTATTTCACTGCCCGAGTTGTTATCAGAAATTGCATGGGTCTTTGAAGAACCGACACAACAATAAACACCTTACATATACACAATCCCGCAGGTGAACTTGCCGTTTTCTATTTCAACAATTCCGTATGAGGCTTTTTGTTCCTCGTCATGTCTGCTCAGCTGACCGGGGTTCATCAGCGTTATCCCCTGCTCTACGGTTATCAGTGCCCTGTGTGTATGCCCGTATAACACAAGATTTGCTCCAATAGACACGGCATAGTGCGTGAGCATTGACAGCCCCGATTTTACATGATACACATGCCCGTGAGTTAAAAGCATTGTTACTCCCTCAAGCGGGAGTATTATTTCTTTTTTAGGAAGAAACACAGTGTCACAATTTCCCGGCACAGTGTAAATGACTGTATCGGGAAATTGCGTTTGTAGCTCTTTCGCGTCTATGAGATTGTCACCCAAATGAATTATTGCATCGGGAAGTTCCTGCTCTACAGCAAGCTCCATTCGTACAATATTCCTATGACTATCAGAAAAAACAAGTAATTTCATAATGATATTATAACATACTATTCATCGTCATAACTTACATTTGAAACAGATACATTGCCGTTTTCCAAATCCCATATCTTTGTGGCAAACTTCCCGAGAAAATACCTGTCGTGTGAAACAAAGAGCATAGTACCCTCCCAGTCATAGAGTGCGTCCTCAATCCATTCCCTTGAGTCGATATCAAGATGATTTGTCGGCTCGTCCAATATGAGAAAGTTTGCCGATTTTTGCATGAGCAGGCACAGCTTCAAGCGGCTTCTCTCACCGCCTGACAAGGTGCTCACCTTTTTAGCAATATCAGATGTTCCGAACTTGAACTTAACCAAAATGCTCCTTGCAATACTCTCCGAAATATCCTTTTCATTACGCAAGGTTTCAAGCACCGTTGCGTTTTCATCGTCAAATTTGATAATCTGAGGCATATAAACTATTTTCACATTATTGCTGACCTTTATAACTCCACTGTCACACTCGTCTTCTTGGAGCAGCATTTTCAGCAGGGTTGTTTTTCCGCTGCCGTTTGCTCCTATGAGTGCAATGCGGTCATTTCGTACAATATCAAGACTCACATTTTCAAGGAGTTTTTTATCACCAAAGCTTTTGCAGACATCTTCAAAGGAAGCAATAATTTTAGAAGCATAACCGCCGCTGCTAAAATCCTCGGTAATTTTTCTTGATGATGCAGGCTTTTCGACCTTATCCATGTGGTCAATGCGTTTAAGAATTACATGGTGCTTGGTTGTGAAACGGTTTTGAATGACAAACCACTTTGCACGTTCTTCAATGCGTTTTATTTCCTGCTGCTGTCGTTCGTACTGCTCCGACTGCGAGGTGTATCTGCGTATTCTTTCCTCGGCATACCATGAATAATTGCCCGAGTAAAATTTCGCCTTACCGTCCTCGATGTCAATTATCCTTGTAATTACATTATCCAAAAATGCCCTGTCATGCGATATCACCACGACAGTACCGGGGAAGCCTTTCAAAAAGCCCTCAAGCCAATCGAGCGAGTTTATGTCAAGATGATTTGTCGGCTCGTCAAGCAGCAGAATATCACATTCACGCAGCAAAACGCGGGTCAGGTTCACTCTTGTTTTTTCGCCGCCGCTGAGCTTGTTAAACAGACTTTCTCTCATGGCACTGCTTATATTCATGCCGTTACAGGTTTTGTCTATTTTATAGTCAACATCGTATCCGCCGAGGCGTTCATAATCTTCCATGAGCCTGCCGTAGCGTTTGAGAACTTTCGGGTCTTCGTCACCCTCGATTTTTTTCATGGCTTCATAAACCTCTGTAACGTCCTTAAACGACGAGCGAAGTATATCCTCAACCGTGTAGTTTTCAGGAAAAACGGGGATTTGTGCGAGGATTTCAACCCTCTTGCCTGTTGCTTTTGAAAGATTTCCGCTTTCAAAGGGTTCTTCCTCTGTTATTACCTTAAACATTGTTGTTTTGCCCGAGCCGTTTCTGCCGAGCAGCCCGACACGCTCACCGCTGTATATCTCAAAGCTCATGCCCTTTAAGACATGGTTTGCTCCGTAATATTTATTTAATTCATAAGTTGAAATATCAATCATTTTTTTAACTCCTTTTTCCTTATACAAAAATAATCCTGTGCAGATTGTTTTGTCTGCACAGGGCTTCATTGTCATAAAGGAGCGGTCTAAACCACTGTATTATGAAGTGAAAGGCATTCAAAACAATCAGTTTTCCAAAAAAGGGCATACCTATCCCCTGCACCCTTTGTTTTGAATGTAAATCTAAGCACTGCGTTACACCACAGTAACATTTCATTCGTGCTTAAATATTTAGTTTGCGTCATGCCTCTCACCACCTTTCAATATCGGATAAACAGATGCTATCATACCAATCGGTAAAAATCAAGCCTATTATCTATTATAAGCGTTTACGATTGTAATATTGTCGGATTGTTGAAGATTTGAGAGCCGTACATAAAGAGCACATCGCTGCCGGGTACAAAGTCTATAAAGTTACCGAGCAGGCTCAAATGTATGTATCTTAAATCTATAACCACTATTTTTGAGTATGCGTCCGTCAAAAGCGGAGCAAGGCTGCTTCCAAATGAGTCGCGAAACATATAAAGCTCACGCTGTGGTGCGTTTTCGTTTTCAATGACAATCAGAGGCTGCGGCCCTCGCAGGAATATATCATACGGGTCGACCCCTCTGAAACGTACCAAATCATACACAGGACCCTCGTCCATTTCAAGACTTCGCTCGTTTAAGTACGTCACTTTCAAATTTGGAACATCAATGTATGTCATTACATCCGGTTCAAGCGGCAGTGCGTACTGACCTGCATATACTCCCTTAAAATCACCCGCCACAACCGCAGGGTGACTTTCAAGCTTCGTTTCCGCACCCATAGACGAGAGCAGTTTTTGAGCGGTATTTGCAATCATCGACTGGTCCCAGTGCAGGTCGGTTCTGTAGAAGCACTCGGCACGCATTTCATCAATTACGCGGATATATTCAAAGTCGGCGAACATCTCAAACAAAATGTCTTCAGCCTTTTCCATTATAAATCCGGGCAGGTATCGCTCCGCAAACACACTTTTATCGGGAATTACGCTGTAGTAGATGTTCATGTCAAGACCGTCGAATATCCCGGCTGCCCGAAGTATTCTCAGTGATGTCTGGCGAAACGAGCTTTCGCTCAGTCTTTGAAACTCACCTATTCCGACATTGCTGCTGCGATATAGTCCCGACTTATCATTTTGTCTGTAAACTTCAAATACAAGAAACGCATTTATTGCACGAAATTTGTCTCTGAATACAAAATGGTCAGCCGCCCAGTCCTCAAACTTTTTCATAAACTCGCCGCTGTAAACGGTGCTTGTGTTAAAATCCGGAAACCTCGCAGGAATACGGCGTTCACTGACAAGCACTTCCGGCGACGGTATGATAAGATTAAGCACAAAAAGTATGCCAATCACACCGATAAAAACCGATACCGACAGCAATTCTTTAATTGTCATTTTACGCTTTTCCATTATTTCCACCTAAAACCTAAAGTATATAAACGGGTTAAATGAGCCGTCGACCATTGCTGCGGTTGAAAGCAGCAAAATTACGGCTAACACCACAGGCTCAAGAATTGTGCTAAGTGTCTTCTTTGTGTCGATTTTTTCCGATATCTTTTTAACAAGCGGGGTCACACCGATAAAACCGATTATAAACGGTATCGCATAGCTTCGCAGATAATATAGTGCTTCATTTCCGGCAAACATTTCAGAACCTATACCAAACATACGTCCTATACGCTCAAACGCCTCATGAAAACTGAGTGCGTCAAAAAACGTCCAACTCATAAACACAATAAGCATAACATAGATATGGCGAAGAACCTTTGGCGACTTGTCAAGCAGCTTGCCGACAAAGAACTTTTCAATCAGCATTACAGCGCCGAAGTATCCGCCCCATAATATGAAATTCCAGTCTGCCCCGTGCCAAAAGCCCGTCACCATCCACACAATCAAAATGTTAATAATAAATCGATATGTTTTTACGCGATTGCCGCCGAGCGGAATGTATAAGTAATCACGAAACCAACCCGACAGGGTCATATGCCAACGCCGCCAAAAGTTTGTGATACTGTCTGCAATATATGGATAGTTGAAGTTTTCGGGAAACTTAAACCCGAATACATGACCAAGTCCGATTGCCATGTCGCTGTAGCCCGAAAAGTCAAAATAGATTTGCAAAGTGTATGCGACAAGGTATATCCATGTAAAAACGGTGCTTTGGTCGCCGCTGATTTTATAGATTTCAACAAGCTCACCAAACAGATTGGCAAGCAGCATTTTTTTGCCGAGTCCGATAATAAAACGCCTTGTTCCCATGGCAAATCGCGGCCAACTGTGTACGCGGTTTATGAGGTCATGCGCAATATCGGTATAACGCACAATCGGTCCCGCTATCAGTTGCGGGAAAGATGCCACATAGGTTGAAAAATCGAGCAGATTTCGCTGAGCCTCGGTTTTTTTATAATATACGTCGATTGTATAACTTACGTTTTGGAATGTATAAAAGCTGATACCAATCGGCATTAAAAGTCTGATAAGAGCAATATCTGTTCCTGCAAGATTATTTAAGTTAATAATAAAGAAGTTAGCGTACTTGAAATAAATCAAGAAAGAAAAACTGAACAATACGGATATAAGCATCAGTATTTTTGCTGCGCTGTTTTTGCTGAATTTTTCTATGAGCAAACTGAAACCCCATGTAGTGATACATTGGATTATCATAAGAAACACATATCTTGGCTCACCCCATGCATAGAAAATAAGGCTCGCTGCTAACAGAGTAAAATTTCTCAAACGCGGCGAGCCTTTTATCATTGGGGTCAAATAGTACGCGGCTATTGTGACCGGAAGAAAGTAGTATAGAAATGTGGGACTTGAAAATACCATCTAAGTCTCCATGGCGAAACTAATGTTTCACTTTATTTAGGGGTTTATTTCCAATCCGCCGCCGCCGCCGAAACCGGCTTCAGGGTCACCGTTTTCATTTGCAAAATCCCAGAATGTCACAACACTTCCTGTTGTTCCTGCTGCAGCTTTGAACGAATTTAAGGCTGCTTCGACAATTTCATTTGTTGAGGCTGCGACAAGCACATAACTTCCGGACTCAATCGCTATTACCATGTCGGGGAAAACGCAAATCCATTTTTGTGCGTCATAACCGCCGTCACCGGAAACTAATCTCTTGACTTCACTTGCCATTGCGGCACTTTTTGCCTGAATAATGATTATCTGATGCGCAAATGTACCTTTCGCGGCAACACTGGATGCGGCTGTTTCAACAAGCCTTTCAAAATCGGCTTCCGACAGTCCAATGTCGTACTGAACCAAATCGGGGGCGGGTGCTAACGGCGGGAGCGCCATTGGTGTCTCTACGCCTGCAGCTGCGATATCGTCAAGTATTTGCTGGAGCACTTCTTCCGCTGTTCCGGTGAGATTGGTCGAACCTACGTTAGGACTGTCGACGCCTCCACCGTTTCCGCCGTTTCCTTGAGCGTCACCGCCGCCACATGCAGCAAGCATAAGCAACATTGCGACACTCAATAGCGTTGCGGTAATACTTTTCATCTTAATTCTCTTCATGATTTTCACCTTCCTTGTCTTCTCTTTTCTTTATATAAATTGTATCAACGTTTATTATGACGGTACTTTTCACACTTTGTTCCATATTTTCGATATTTTTATATTATTGCTTTTGCTTAAACTTTGACATTTCAATAACTTCATTTTCAAAATCGCCTCGCAAATATCTTTCCTTATCCCTCTCGCGCCTATGAAACGCGACCCTTTGTTTATAAAAGCTCTCCCATGTAAGAAGCTCCCCTAATGCGGTGATTAAGACATCGTAATCATTTTTTATAGTTAGGGTTATCTTGCGAAGTATCAGTGTGCCTATATCATCGCAGCCGTCCTGCTTTGACAGCTCATCAAGCCATGCCTGCATATCTCTTTCAAAAATATGAAAGTTTGCCGAGCTGTATTTACTGCCGCTTACATCCATGTCCATTTCATCTGTCTTTTTGACATTGTTTACCATGATTGTAATCGCCATACCGTAAAGTAAATCATCACCGCTGATATAACCAAGCTCCGACTGATAAAATTGCTTATAGACAGGTCTTGATTTATTAATTATCAGATTGTGGTCGTCAATGGATTTTGCCATGTTTTCAATGATTTTTTTGAATTCGGAATTTTCCGGCATTTTTCTTATCATTTTTTCAACAAAGAGCATTTTTGATATACATGTGCAAGTAAGCAAAAAGTCGACGAGGTAAATCAGAGCGTCCTTGTAATTATCACTCAGATGATCTAATTTGTAGTTTCGCTTGGAGTCTGAGATTTCCTTGTTGCCCGATAGTGCCGATATGTATTTTACGGACTCAAACGAACTTATGGTTTCGCAGATTTTTTCAATGTATGTTTTCGTTTGAACAGAGGATACTCTCAAACGCGAGACAAGCCACATGTTCTTTTTGGGAAGTGAGTCGCTGATGCCGCTTTTTACAAATATCATGACTTTTTTCATATATTTGTGGATTTTACGCTTGTAGTATGTTTTATCAAACATTTTATTTATTTGACCAATATCGGTTGCAAGGTACGCGTCTTTCAAAAAGCGAAGCAAAACAGCTCTAATATCGGTTTTTTGCAAGGTTTTAATATATGGCGAGCCTGCTTTTGCATTTGTATCACTGAGCATAATAGCTATCGCACTGATTGTTATCATATCCAAGTTGTCAAACTGTCCTTTGACAACATCATAAACGTCGCTTTCTTTGTAGTGCGAGGTGACGGGATATGTGACGCTTGGCTCGGGCGGTGGTGCTATCTCGTGGTAGACGGGCTGCGGCGGTGGTGCCACAGGCGGTGGTGCTATCTCGTGGTAGATGGGCTGCGGCGGTGGTGCCACAGGCGGTGGTGCTATCTCGTGGTAGATGGGCTGCGGCGGCGGCGCTACAGGTGGCGGCTCGAGTATCGGCGGTGCCACAGGCTCAGGCTCGACAGGTGAATATTGCTTTATGATATCCGATAAATCCTGACTGTCTGTATAACTGTCTCTTCTGCCCCTAACGGCTTTGCTTAAGATTAAATCATACAGCTTAATAATTAGCGCCTTTGCTTTCAGATAAACGGAAATAATAAATTTTGCAATTATATTTAAGACTCTCAAAGTGATATCTTTGCTGAGCCAGAAGAACACGGCTGCAGGCAGTAAATAAATAAACGCCGCAGGCAGATATATGTATGCCATTACAGGCACACATAGTACACACACTACGGCTATGCAGAAATACACAATGTTACTTTTGCTCATGCATTGAATTATATCATATAAAACGTTTAATTACCATAATAAAATATACAAAGCATGTACAAACTAACGACGTAAGGATAATTTTGAAATTTCAAATCCCCCGACAATCATAAAGACAAGCAGGCTGCATATAACTATCTGGTCAACAGAAAGCGGAACCACAGAGAAAAGACCACTGAGCACGGGGACATACATTACCGCAAAAAGTATGGCAAGTGAAATCAACATCGAAATATTAAGGAACTTATTTTTCCAGACCATACCGCCTGCACCGATGAACGCATCGGTCTTTGACGGAAATGCCACAAGCAGCTCACTTGCCACCAACGTGAAAAAGCACATGCTCATCGCAAGAGTATGCTGTTCTATTCCCTCAGGTGCAACAGACACGTACAGACCGTATAAAAACGCTCCGATTGAGCCTACAAAAACGAAAACAGCTCTTGTCATAACAGAACTCATCATTCTTCTGTTTATTATTGCTTCTTTCGGATTTCTCGGTTTTCTGTTCATAATTCCGGCTTCCTTACCCTCCATTCCGAGAGCAAATGCAGGCAAGGCATCGGTGAGCAGGTTTACAAAGAGCAGCTGCGTTGCAACAAGCGGCACGGGAAGCCCAAAGATAATGGCAATCAGGATAATAAGTATTTCACCCAAATTACAGCCAAGCAAATATCCGACAACCTTTCTGATATTGCCGTATATCGTTCTTCCCTGCTCGACAGCATTTACTATACTGACAAAATTATCATCGGTTAGTATCATATCTGCCGCTTCTTTTGTAACATCTGTCCCGGTAATACCCATGGCTATTCCGATATCCGCTTTTTTGAGCGAGGGAGCGTCGTTGACACCGTCACCTGTCATTGCCACTATGTTATTACCCTCTTTGATAGCTGTTACAATCCGCACCTTATGTTCGGGTGAAACTCTCGCAAATACATTAACCGTTTTTACTTTCTCGGCAAGCTGTTCGTCCGAGAGGGTATCTATGTCAATCCCCTCAAGCACCTCATCGTCGTCGCCTGCCATAATACCAAGCGCCTTGGCTATTTGTGCAGCTGTGATTTTATGGTCGCCCGTAATCATTTTTACGGTTATTCCCGCTGTATGGCACTTTTCTATGGACTCTTGAACTTCCTTACGCGGCGGGTCAATAAGGCACATCATTCCTACGTAAATCAACTCATCTTCGACATTATCAATTTGTTTTTCATTGTCATAGACCTTATACGCAAACGAAAGCACCCGCAGTGCCTCGGAGGCAAACTGCTCATTTCGGGCGATAAGCTTCGCTCTGATTGCGTCCGACATATGCACAATCTCACCGTCAAGATAAACGTATGAGGAGCGCTTTATAATTGAGTCGGGCGCACCTTTTACATTCATTACTATTTTGTCGCCGCTTTTGTTATATGTTGACATCATTTTTCGCGAGGAGTCAAACGGTATTTCCTGTATCCTCTCACGCTCTGCCCCAAGCGATTTTTTGTCGTAACCGAGCTTTGCGCCGAAAACGAGCATTGCACCCTCTGTAGGGTCGCCTATTATGCTCGCTTTTTCCTTATCGTATGTCGCGTCGTTACAAAGCACTGCAATCTCCGCCATGAGCATTATGTTTCTTGTAACTATGCCGTCATATACAACATGACCCTTTGCTTTGTAGCCGACACCCGTTACTTCATATATGTTTTCCGTATCGGATACCCTGACAACGGTCATTTTGTTTTGTGTCAGAGTGCCTGTTTTGTCGGAGCAAATGACAGTTGTGCTGCCGAGCGTTTCAACCGCACGAAGCTTTTTAACAATGGCGTTTGACTTGACCATTTTTTGCACACCGATTGCGAGTATAACCGTCGCAACAATCGCAATGCCCTCAGGCACTGCAGCCACTGCAAGCGAAACCGACACCATAAGCATGTCTATGATGCCCCGCTGCTCTCCTATGTCAAATATGTCGTATAATGTACCGACTACAAATACCAAAGCACATGTGGCAATGCAGAGAATACCGAGAGTTTTCGCCATGGTATTGAGCTTATCTTGAAGCGGCGTTCTTGTTTCGTCGGTTTGGGCAAGTATTGTGGCGATTTTGCCCATTTCGGTTTCCATACCCGTGGCATATACAACACCAACGCCTCTGCCGTAGGTTACGATATTTCCCATAAATGCAAGGTTTCGTCTGTCACCGAGCGGCACGTCGGCGTCGAGTACCAAATCTGCGTCTTTTTTTGCAGGAACAGACTCACCCGTAAGTGACGCTTCATCAACTCTCAGGTTCATACTCTCTATAATTCTAAGGTCGGCAGGTATGTAGTCGCCCGCATCTAAAATTATGATATCACCGATTACAATCTGACTTGCGTCAATCTTAACTATCTGTCCGTCGCGTTTAACTTTTGCTTTCGGGTGCGACATGCTTTTTAGCTCATTTAACGCATTGTCTGCCTTGTTTTCCTGAACTATGCTTATTATCATGTTAAGCACAAGTATTGCGAGAATTATTATTGCATCTTTGAACTCACCGTCACTGACTATAACAGAGACTATCGCCGCGGCTATCAGTATGAGTACAAGAAAATCCTTAAACTGGTCTAAAATTTTGCGTCCCAAGGATTTTTTCTTTGCCGATTTGAGTTTGTTCGGACCGTTTTCGGCGAGCCTTAATGCTGCAACCTCAGATGTTAATCCGTTCTCGGGACAAACATCAAGAAGACTGATTGTCTCTTTTGCCGCTAATGTATATACATGTGAAAACATCAAAAATTACCTTTCCTTAATTAAGCATTAATATTATGTGATGCTATTGTATTTTATAGTGATTTATGGTAGTATACCACTGTATGAAGTGGGCTGCAATCGGAAAGTGAGGAACTGACATGAATGTCGGCTCGATTGGCAATAACAGCTATATGGGTTACATTCGTCCGGCTGAAAAACCCGGCTCTGTTTCCATGCAGCATGCTCCACAAACAGCACCTGTGGGTAGTCCGCAAAACACTCCGCAAATCTCACCGCAAACAATGCCGCAGTTTAATCTTCCGAGCGTTACCCCCTCAAATCCATACATGCAAGTTCCGAGCATTCCAACCGTCATGCAGTATAACTTCGACGGCGACAGTGCTCAGTTTAGATTTCCCATAAATATATCAATGCAGCCTGACGCTCCGAGCACAGAGAGAATTGCACCTCTCGAGCCAAACGGCGAGTGCCATACATGTGCCAACAGAAAATATGTTGACGGGTCTGATGACTCCTCAGTCAGCTTCCAAACACCTACTAAAATCAGCCCCAACATGGCAGCTGCTGCCGTTGCCTCTCACGAAAATGAACATGTCAGAAATGAGCAGGCAAAAGCCGCACGTGACGGTCGCGAGATTATCAGCCAGACTGTAACTCTCACCTACGACTGCTGCCCCGAGTGCGGCAAAAACTATGTTTCCGGCGGCACTACCCGTACCACATCAATTGACCGCGGCGAGTCTGATAGCCCCGTCGATAGCGCACAAGCAAGTGCACAAGGCAGCGGAGATAACTAAAACTCGGCACTTCCCACAGTCCGCGGAAACGGTATTACATCTCTTATATTGGACACGCCCGTTAGGTACATGAGAAGTCGCTCAAATCCAAGACCGAAGCCGGCGTGTTTTGTTCCGCCATAACGCCTCAAGTCTAAATACCACCAGTATGCTTCCTCGCTCAGACCCATTTCCTTTATACGTGCACTGAGCTTATCTGCACGCTCCTCACGCTGACTTCCTCCGATAAGCTCACCAATTCCCGGCACGAGCAAATCCATTGCCGCTACTGTTTTGCCATCATCGTTTTGACGCATATAAAATGCTTTTATATCCTTAGGATAGTCTGTCACAAAGACAGGCTTCTTAAAATGCTTTTCTGTCAAATACCGTTCATGCTCTGTTTGCAGGTCAGATCCCCAACTCACAGGAAACTCAAACTGCTCTCCCGATGCCTTGAGCAGCTCGATTGCGTCGGAGTATGTGACATGAGCAAACTTTGAAGCAACAACCGCTGTGAGCCTTTGTATCAGCTCATTATCAACAAAGCTGTTTAGAAAATCAATTTCATGCTCACATGTTGTCAGTACCTTGCATATGACATTGCGCAGCATATCCTCCGCAAGCTTCATATCGTCGTTTAAGTCTGCAAATGCAATCTCCGGCTCAATCATCCAAAACTCGGCGGCATGTCTTTGAGTATTGGAATTTTCTGCACGAAATGTCGGTCCGAAAGTATATACATTGCTGAAAGCAAGAGCATAGGCTTCTGCATTTAGCTGCCCCGAAACGGTAAGCCCTGCTTTTTTGCCGAAAAAGTCCTCCATATGTTCCGATGTAACTGCAAACATCTCGCCTGCACCCTCTGCGTCACTGCAGGTTATAATCGGTGTGTGGACATTAACAAAACCATGCTCTTGAAAAAATGAGTGGATAGCATGAGCCGCAACCGAGCGTATACGGAAAACTGCCGAAAACAGATTTGTCCGCGGTCGCAGATGTGCAATAGTCCGCAAAAACTCAGGTGAGTGGCGTTTCTTTTGAAGCGGATATTCGGGAGTGGACTCCCCCTCTATAATTATTTCACGCGCGGTGATTTCAAACGGCTGCTTTGCACCCGGTGTCAACTTAAGTCTTCCATGAACAATAAGCGCTGCTCCGACATTCTGACGGGTTATTTCGTTAAAATTTGACAGAGCTTTTTCATCAAAAACTATCTGTACAGTCTTAAAGAAGCTGCCGTCACTAAGCTCGATGAAGCCAAAGGCTTTCATATCACGAATAGTCCGTGCCCAACCGCACAGCGTCAAGTCCTGCTCCAAGTAACTGTCTGTGTTAAGGTATAATTCTTTTACTGTAATTTTTTTTGGCATAAAACACCTCGTTTAATTGTCAAATAAATAGTACAATCATTAACGGATTATGTCAACATCTGAATATATACTTTACTTATGCATTATTTTGATACTATCCTGAAAATACATTTTCATCTCACGGCTCTTTGTTGTTTTACACTTTCATATATGTTATAGTAGCAGAGGGATTAAAGGAGTGAGTTTCGATGTCGGGGTCTTTTCTAAAAGCTAATGCACGTAAACTGATTTTTGAAAATTTCCCGCGTCTTTTTTTTATAACCCTTTTGTACATAATTATCGCATCAGTTGTGTCATGGCTCACACTGCGACTGCCCGGCAACATAGACATACAAGGCATGTATGACAGACTCTCCGCAGGCGAGCTGCCGAGCATTACACTCATATACTCAAACTTTAGACTGATAGGGGTCTTCCTTGCGGTTTTGCTTTCACTTTTTCAGCCTGTCTTGGATGTCGGCTTTATTAGCTTTTGTCTGAAAACCGGACGCAGGCAGGACACGCAATATACGGATATTTTTAACGGTTTTATCTACTTTGTCAAAGTAATGGCAATTTTTATTGTCACCTTTACTTTTACCCTGCTGTGGAGCTTATTGTTTATTTTTCCGGGAATTGTTGCCGCCTATAGATACAGACTCGCTTATTACATTTTGCTTGATGACCCGAAAAAGGGCGTGTTTCAGTGTATCAATGAGTCAAAAACCGTTATGTTCGGTGCTAAGCTTGATTTGCTGATAATCGACATATCGTTTTTAGGTTGGTATATACTCGATATAACCGTTGCTTTACTTTTGCCGCTTCCATTTGCTTTTCCGATACTGTCTGTCTGGATAGCACCATATGCAGGACTGACAAGAGTTGGATTTTATCAGCAGCGCTTAGATGCACTCACCGCATAAAACCACACAAAAATAAAGAAATAAAAAAGAGGTGCTCACATGAACAAGATAAAATACAGTTTTTTTGCACTCATCTCAAGAATGAAATACATCACACGCTGGTCACTGATGCGAAACAGCACCGTTGAAAATATCGGCGAGCACTCACATATGGTTGCTGTTATTGCACACGCTCTTGCTGTTATCAGAAATGATGTTTTCGGCAAAAAAATAGATGCAGGTGCAGTTGTCTCCATTGCAATCTTTCACGACTCCTCTGAGATTTTTACAGGCGACCTGCCTACCCCCGTCAAATATTTTGACCCCTCAATTATGGCCGCATATAAAAAAGTCGAAGCGGTGGCTGCGCGAAAGCTGCTGACTGCCCTGCCGTCCGAAATGAGACCTGCATACAAAAAAATACTCTCACCCGATACTCAAAGCGAGGTATTTTCCTTAGTAAAAGCCGCTGATAAATTAGCCGCATATATTAAGTGTGTTGAGGAAGTAAAATCCGGCAATCTTGAATTTCGTCAGGCAGCCGATGAGTGCCGCCGGAAATTAGACATGCCGGATATTCCGGAAGTTGCGTATTTTATTGATAATTTTATGCCTGCGTTTGAGCTGACACTTGATGAATTAAACTTTTCTATCGAGTGAAAGTTCTAATCATCTTTAAGTAATCTGTTAAGCTCATCCATAAATGAGTTGATATCACGGAACTGACGATATACCGACGCAAAACGGACATATGCAACCTCGTCAAGAGTTTTGAGACCTTTCATAATCATTTCGCCGATGTCCGTCGTTTTTATTTCACGCTCAAGCGAATTTTGAAGCTCCTGCTCAATTTCATCAACAACACTTGTAAGCTCCTGCAGCGGCACGGGGCGTTTTTCACATGCTTTAAGTGTGCTGCTAAGCAGCTTCTGCTTGTCAAAGGTTTGTCTGCTGCCATCTCTTTTTACAACAATGAGTGGTAGTCTTTCCATTATTTCATAAGTGGTAAAGCGTTTTTTGCACTCAAGACATTCGCGTCTTCTGCGGATTGTTGCTCCCTCCTCTGCATGACGTGAGTCTACAACCTTGCTTTCGGCGAACGCACAAAAAGGACATTTCATAAAATTTTCTTCTTCCCTTCCTATACAATTTGTGTATATTGTGGCCATTATACCACATTACACTATATTTTGTATAGTGTTTTCGTTTTCTACATTCAAATGTGTATTGAAATGTAGAAAAAGTTTATGGTAGCATTTACATGAGGTGCATTCTTATGAGAAAGCTTGCTACTGCCGTTTTCAGCTTTTCTGCTGCCATTTTAATATCAAGATATTTTCAGTTGTACGACATACAGTTAATACTTTGTGCCGCCTGTGCCGTATTTTCTCTTTTCGGCTTGCTGTTTCGGGGCAACAGGCGTTTGCGCATATTCATCATACTTCTTTCACTTTCTGCAGGCTTTCTGTGGAGCTTTGTATATACGGTTGTTTTTATAGAGCCTCACTTTGATTTTGATGATGAAATTAAGACTGCAGTTGTTACAGATTTCCCTGTCGCAAGGCATCCCCGCGGATATCATGTAGATGTAAAGCTGCAGCGCAGCGGTTTGTCTGCTATCGGAGCGCGGCTATATTATTACAACGAAAAAGAGCTAAAGCCCGGAGAGTTTATACGTTTTTCGGCAAGCATTCGCAGAACCGATACTTCCGATGACGGCTCAAGGCTCGACACACTAAGCTCACGCGGATTATTTTTGTCGGCATATGTATCGGGAGATATTGAAGTCACAAAAGCAAGCGGCGACATCCGATATCTTCCTAAAATTATTGCAAACGCCGTATCAACAAAAATAAAAGAAATATTTTCACCCGATGTTTCACATTTTCTACAGGCACTGCTTATGGGCAAGCGAGATGACCTATACCAAGATGCGGCACTGACCGCATCCTTGTCGGCTTCGGGGATTATCCATATAGTATCAATATCGGGAATGCATATTTCCTTTCTTATGGGGTTTTTATCTGTTGTTATAAGAAACAGAAAGCTCTTTGCAATTTACGCAATTCCAATACTTATACTTTTTATGGCAATGACCGGATTTACTCCGGCTGTGACCCGTGCGGGAATAATGCAAATCTTTATTACCTTTGCACCGGGCTTTAAGCGGGACAATGACAGCATCACTTCACTTTCCGCCGCACTCTTTGTGCTTCTTGCTTCAAACCCATATGCATGTGCGTCCGTCGGACTGCAGCTTTCGTTTTCCGCAACACTCGGCATCATTATTTTTACATCACGGATAAATAACAATCTGACAGATGCGGTACGAAAGAGCAGGACATACAAAAAGAAACTGCCCAAGGCTCTTATTAACTACACATTTGCAAGCCTTTCAACAACCATTGGCGCTCTTGTATTTACTCTGCCGCTGACCGCAATCCACTTTGGTTACATCTCGCTGATTGCACCTGTTACGAACCTACTAACGATTGGTATCGTTTCACTCATATTCCCTATTGGTCTTTTGACCGCTCTTTTAGGCTTTATCAGTCCTTTTCTTGCAGGAATATTAGCCGTCCCTGTGGAGCTTGCAGCAGGTTATATCATTTTTGTCGCACACATCTTATCCTTGGTTCCGTACAGCTTGGTCTATTCGTCAAGTTCTCATATTATGCTGTGGCTTGCGTATGTATACATTCTTTTTATCACGCTGCCTTTCTTTAAGCCCCGTATGCGACAATATATATATCCCGTGTGCATCTCTTTGATTTTGCTTCTTTCCGTGATTTTTGTATCACACTTTATCCCCGTAACAAGCGATAATAACCGCATAACCGTTTTGGATGTCGGGCAGGGTTTAAGTGTTGTTGTAACCTCGGGCGAAAATGTAATGGTTGTTGACTGCGGCAGCAGCGGGGGCATTAAAGCGGGTGAAATAACTCATGAATATTTATTAAATCACGGCTTTACATCAATAGATTTATTGGTAATTACACATTTTCACACAGACCATGTAAACGGCATTGAGTTTTTACTCAGCAGGATAAATGTATCCGCTCTTGTAATACCCGACCCTGACGGCTCTTATCTTGCCGAGGACATTATAAATCTTGCAAGAAGACGCGGAAGTGATATAATATATGTCACAAAGACACTTAGTGCTTCACTTGGCGAGCAGACCGTGATTTTGTATCCGCCGCTCGGCTTTGGCGACGAAAACGAGCTTGGTCTCACCGTACTGACAAGCGGCGATATTACAGCCCTAATAACGGGCGATATGAACTCGGCTACCGAAAAATCACTGCTGCAGATGTACGAACTGCCAAAATTGGATTTGCTTGTTGTGGGTCATCACGGCTCTCGCAACTCCACGTCTCAGGAGCTTTTAGATGCACTGCAGCCCGATATTGCAATAATCCCCGTGGGGCGTAACAGCTTCGGGCATCCGCACCGTGATACATTAAACCGCCTTACCGCTATCGGGGCAAAAATATACCGTACAGACGAGGCTGGTCACATAACAATTACAGGCAAATAAAAACCGACTTAGGAAAACTATATGGATTACAGCAAGAGCAAAACAAAAGACAATAACGAAACATATAAAAACTTTACTGCGGCTCTAAAAGCGGGCAGTGTCTCAAAGTTTATTATTTTGCACGGTGAGGAGCGTTATCTTCTTGAGCATAGCTTGGGGAGCTTGAGAACTATCTTATGTCCCGACGGTCTTGACAGCTTCAACTATAAACGCTTTGACGGAAAAGGTATCCCCGTTGAAGAATTAAACGAAGCCATAGAAACATTCCCCGCATTTGCAGAGCGAACATTAATCGAGGTTCATGATTTTGACATTTTCGCCTCACCTCATAGGGAGCGTATGTCCGAAATACTCGCGAGCCTGCCCGATTATGTGTGCGTTGTTTTTATTTACAGCACAATAGAATTTAAGCCCGACGGCAGGCTCAAAGCCACCAAAGAGGTCTTGAAATTTGCCGAAGTGGTTGAGTTTAACATTCAAGATAAAGGAAAACTGATAAACTGGATAAGCAAGCATTTTGTAGACGCAGGAAAAAGCATCAGCCCTGATGATGCTGAGTATCTTGCATATATCACCGGCGGACTTATGACCTCACTCATCGGCGAGATTAAAAAAGTTGCCGCATTTTCCAAAAACGAGCGTATTTTACGCTCCGATATTGACGCTGTGGTTACACCCGTGCTTGACGCTGTTGCATACAGACTTACCGATGCAATCATCAACCGCAATCATAAGCGCTCGATTGAGCTGCTCGATGAGCTTTTTCAGATGCGCGAGGCACCGCATAAGCTTATTTATTCCATTTCATTAAAGCTGCGTCAGCTTCTTGCCGCCAAGGTTTGCAGTGATAAGGGTATCGGCAAAACCGATTTTATGAACCTGTGCGGCATACGCTTTGACATTCAGGCACGCTCACTGATTGATGCCGCAAGAAATACTTCAATAAAAAAATGCCGTACTTATCTGCTTGAATGCTGCAAAACAGCACTCGAGCTAAACAGCACGGCAGAGCCGGAAGCACGAATACTTGAGCTTGTCGTGAGGCTCGCGGTTATTTAGTTATGCGATATCTTCGATTATCTTTTCGGGCGGTATGTCAAGCTTTTCGGGGTGCTTGAGCAAATCCTTAAAAACCTTAAATGCCTGAGAAAAATAAAAACCGTCACAAATTCTCTCATCAACAACTAATTTATAGTCAATATACTTTCTGATAATAACCTTGCCGTCATCATCTATTTCACGTACACGTTTTTTTGCACCGAGCGCAATAAAAACAGGCAGATTACCAAAATTGTACAGATGATGATAAATTGCAGGAAGCCCGACCGAACCGAGGTCTGTTATTATAACCGAGCCGTGAAATGGACTTGCAGCAAGAATTGATTTTGGCATTAAGCCAAAATAATCGAGAAAATCAAGAAAACCGACAGTAAATCGTAGCAGTACCCTCGGCAGCTTCATAAGCGTACCTGCCACATCGTCCGTACTGGTTGTGCCTTCGTTTTTAACCATATCAATCTGCTCAGTGAGCTTGTTATATACATCATTTACAGTTTCCGACGGGTCAAATGCAACCTTAATTGATGTTTCACTACCGTCGGTTGTCAGTTTCTTCTTGACGGTCATAATGTACTCTACGTTGTTTCTTGCGTAAATTCTCTGACCCGAACAAAACCTGTTAATTGCAGGATATTGCGAGACAACCCGCAGATAAGTTGCTATAATAATATGCAGCACGCCCATTCCCAGATATCCCTCACGCCGCTTTTTTCGCAGAAATTTTTCGACCTCACTTATTTCCACCATATCGGAAAAATAGTTGCTTGCATCACTTTTTTCTTTCATAATAAATGGTGTCATAGCGTTGTAGGGGTCTAAGGTTCGAAGCCGTCTGCCCTCACGCCTGTCACCAAAACGTTTCTTTTTGTTTTTCGCCATTAGTTACTCCAAAATATTGTTAATTTTATACATTAATTCTACATTAGATGAATATACTTGTCAAATTTCCTTAGGTTGTGTTATTATAGACGAAGTGTTTTTAAGATACTCTTTGTGAGGTGAGAATAAATTGTCAGCAGAAGCAATAAAACATATACTTGCCGCCGAATATGAGGCTAATCAAGTTAAGCTTATTGTACTCAACAGGTCTAACGAGTCTGTCGAAAAAGTTAAGGCTGAATGTGCTAAATCAGTCGATGTTTCTCTTGTTAAAGCAACGGCTGAAATTGAGCAGCTTAAAAAGAATACAGACCGCAAGGCAATGGAAGCTGCTGCAGAGCTTGCCTCTAATACCGCAAACCGTCTTGCAACAATGAGTGCCCGTGCCGAAAAACGGCTCGACACAGTTGCACAGCGGATTTTTGAAAGGATTGTAAACATCTGATGGGTCAAATGAAAAAGCTCACTTTAATAATTTCACATTCGGATATTGCTAACGTATTATCCGAGCTTATTGCGTCCCAATGTCTTGAGCCTACCACACCGGATATTCCTCTCGACCCTCCGGAGCTGTCCGACCTTGTCAGAAACGAAGTCATGGAGCTTGAGGCTTATGATGCAAACTTTAACAGCATTGATGTTCTTGCGACCCAATACACCTACACAATTACAGGCTGGTTGCCTGCTATGCTCGAACATGAACTGACATCCATGCTGACAAGATTTTCCTGTGCATGGGAAATAACAGACCCCGGTCATAACGATGACGATATTCCAACAATACTTAAATACCCGCAGGTTTTCGGAAAGCTTAGAAGCGGCGGACGCAGAGTTTTTGAGCCGCTCGCAAAAATGCATTCATAAAGACTATAAGATTTTTACGAGGTTTGTATGCAACAGTTTGAAAAAATTCTACAACATATTAAGGTGGAGTCTGAAAAGGAATGCAAGGAAATTGCAGTCACCGCCAATAACGAATGTAACCGTATCCGCTCGGAATATTCCAAAAAGGAGCAGGAGGCATACTGGGCCTACGTTAATAACGGTTCTCTTGAGATAGAAAAAAGAGCCAATCAGCTGACTGAATTAGCTGCAACGCAGGCAGCAAAAATGGTTCATGCCACTCAGCAGGAAATGCTCGACAGAGTTTTGTCTCTCACGGCAAAAAAGCTCTCTGCCCTGCCGTCACGTAAATATACCGAAATACTCGCAAAGCTTGGTATTGAGCCCGGTCTTAAACCCGAATTTCTTGTAGAGCAGTTTAGAGACGACCTTACACCAAGTGTCACGGCAGCACTGTTTGATTAAGAAAAAAGAGGCTCTCGCCTCTTTTTTTGTTGCTTTTTTATCTGTGCGATATTTTTCTGTTGAGTATCGCTCTTGTCAGCCTGCTTTTTTCATCCGGTATATTATCAAACAAAAACTGGAAACCGTAATCGTATCTGCCTATCTTAGTACGCGGATAGTTTGAACGGCGTACTAATCTTGACGGTATGAGGAAGTAGTCCTTTTCGGAAAGCGTAAACTCCACAAGATAGTACGGGTCAAATTTTGAACTGAGCAGTGTATTAGTAACAAGGCAAAGTCCGCCCGAGCTGATGTCAAACGACACGTCTGTAAGTTCCGGTCTTGTGTCGGGCTTTTGATATGGAGGTGTTGCTACCTTTCCTTCGGCAAGTCCGTACACGCTTACAGTGAGTCTAAGTTCATCGCGCGAAAACTGACGTTTGCTTGATGCGGTTACTTCGGTGAGCTGCTCTATCATAACAAGACCGTTACTGCGCATCTTCTCATGGGCACGCCCGATAAATGAATATGTGTTAAGTTCGTCGCCGTAACTGACGTTTAATTTTGCACCAAGATTTATTCTGTCATAGTTGTCATAAAGCCATGAACATTGCACAACAATAAGTTTGTCCGTTTCATGGTATTTAAGCACAGCTTCATACGGGTCACTCAGTGCTCTTTGTTGCAGTTCTTCAAAAATTGTCAGTGTCGTACCGCGGGCTAATTGTGAAATATCCATTTCTACCTCCGCTTGGCTACCTATGAACCAGAACAAACGCTAAATGTCTAACCGGTTCGCCTACCTCAATGCTTTCAAGCCACTCATCGTGGGCGTCTGTCCGCATTCTGTCGTCTGCAATTACATGCTTAAAGAGCTTATTAAAGCCTTCAAAATACATTAAATGGAACCCGAATGCCTCAGTTTCAATCATCTTGGAGTCTCCGGCACTTCTGCCCGCTTCAAAGAGCCATTCTTCAAGCTCCGGCACAACTCTCATTGTCCGGAAAGTTGCTCCTTGATACTGGAACCTCGAAATGCCTTCGTATAAACCGCCCTCGGTATTGTCGTCAGAATGCTCTTCCATTAAATCAAGAAGTGCTTCTTTTGTTCTTCCTGCCGATATAAACAGTGCATTGACCGTTTCTGCTCGCTCCTGCGCATCTGCCTCGGCATCAAGAAGTGCCTGATCATATTCGGGGTCGTCAACACCTTTAGTAAACTCACCGGGCGAAATGGTTTCTACGAGTATGAGTATCTGCCTCATATCAACAGTTTTGTAATCATTTCTTTCGCGTGATACAAAATATACAAGCGTTGCACCAAGCTCGGTATCAACCACTGCAATATGACCCTGCTCTCTTATGCTCTCTTGCAACCACTCCGAATAGTCCTCATCGAGTCTTTCACCTTGCATTTCGCGAAGCATCGAGTCCGGGTCTGCAAAGGTTGTTTCGTTATAATTAAACGCGGCTTCTATAAACTCTTCCTGTGATGTGACAGTGTTTGCTATTTCGGCTGCAAGTGCTTTTGCATCGGCAATGGCTTCTTCCCTAAGCTCGTCGTAATCTTCAATACCCTGCTCCGGCATCTGTGCAGTTATTGGAAACAATCTGAAAGTAAAAATATCAAGGTCGTTTGCATTTTCTGCGTAAAACTCGTCAAGCTGCGCATCGGAATATTCAAATGAACCTCGGATAAACTCGCTGTATTCCTCTGCAGTCACAACAAACGTAAGCAACTTACGAAATACGGTTGTATTCATGCTTGTGCCGTAGATACGCTGTAGCAACATATTTGCCGAAGTTATCCCCTCAGTAAACTCTGCTTGAAGCTCAATCATCAACATTTCGTCTTCGATTTCTGCAAGCAGCTCGTCTGAAAGCTCAAAGCCGTCGGCAACGGCTGTGTTATACAAGCCGACAAGAAACTTCATTCTCGCATAGGTTGAAGCACCTATAAAATCAGCCCATGTCTCACCGGTATCGCGGTTATATATCTGACCTGACAGCGGTCTGTTGGGGTCGGGCATTGCACCTGCCATACCTTGAAACTGTGACATAAAGTTGACGTATTCCATGTATTGTACATTAAAGAAATACTCATACTCCGTTGTTGTAAAACTTACACCGTCAATTGTAACAACCGGAAGTGTACGGCGAAGCCAACTTGAGTTAATAAGAAGTGCGAAACAAAGAAATAACAAAAATACTACACTCACCGATATGGTGATAATTTTACTCTTTCGTCTTGCTTTGTCTTCCTTAGCGGATCTCTCCTGCTTGCGTTGGTTTTTGTCGGGTTTTGCGTCAAACATTCCACTCATAAATTTTCTGCCTATCCTTATTATCTAATATACTTCCCCGCCATGCCGTGTAAGCCCATTTATAACCTGCACCGTAGGGCAGGTGGGTCGCCTCCTTCCGGCTTCGCTGCTTCCAACTTCCAAACTGTGTCCGGCACAGTCCGGGAGGCCTGCAATTCACAGGAAGAGTTAGCGTCCCTTATTATAAATGTGGGTTTAAAAAGGCCTATCACAAACAAAGCAGGGAACACATAATTTAATCTTCGTCTGTTATGCGTTCCATAAACCTGCCGTAAATATCCTCAAGCAACTCGTCGTCATCTATGGTTGCAAGAATTTCTTCACCGTTTTCTTCGATAACCTTTAAGATTACAAGACCGAAATCGTCATCGTCTTCATCCATATCGGCGGGGTAAAAAGCCATATAGAATGTGTCCTCAAGCTCTAAGGTGTCTACATGCTCGAGCATATAATCATTACCGTCGTCGTCGGTAATTGTTATAAAGTCACTGTCAAAATCATTACTCATTTTTTGTGTTCCTCATACGGCTTAGATTATACATTGAAAAATAACACAAAATGTGGTAGAATGCAATATGTATTTTTCAAATAGCTGTGTGAGGCTTTTTAATGGATAGCGTTAAAGTTAAAAGAATAACAAAAAAGGTAGCCAAGAATATTTTCTGGTTTTTCAGCGATATTTTCTTTCTTGGGCTTAAAACCGCCGGCACAATAATTCTCATTGCAATTACGGCAGGTGCGATTTTTGCATGCCTGTTTTTATTTTATGTAAGAAATGAGATTGCAACAGGTCTTGAAATTAATCCCGCCGACTTTACTATGTCACGTTCAAGTGTTATTTGCTATATTGACCCGCATACCGGTCGTGAGGTTGAAATGGCAACAATCCAAAGCACCGAATTTCGCAGGTGGGTTGATTATGATGAGTTTCCGCAGCATCTGATTAACGCGGTTGTTGCTATAGAAGACCACCGCTTCTTTTCTCATCAGGGTGTTGACTGGTACAGAACCGCCGGTGCTTTTATGAATATGTTTTTGAGTATGCGTGATACCTTTGGAGGCTCAACCATTACGCAGCAGCTTATTAAAAACCTCACCAACGAAGACGATGTTACCGTTCAAAGAAAGCTGCAGGAAATTTTCAGAGCTCTTGAATATGAAAGACAATACAGCAAGGAAGAAATCTTAGAGCTTTATCTAAATCTTGTTTATTTCGGACATGGCTGCTACGGTATCGGAGCTGCGGCACACTACTACTTTAATAAAGAGGTTTCGGAGCTTACATTACCCGAAGCTGCAGCCATAATTAGCATTACCAACAATCCCTCAAAATTCAGCCCTTATGCTGACAGAGAGGCAAACAAGGTCAGACAGGAAATAGTCCTGTGGAGAATGTATGAACTCGGCTACATTATTACAGAGCATGAATACAGACAGGCTATGCGTGCTGTTTTGCACTTCCAGCGTGGTATTGACGAAATAACCGAACAGGTTATTTACACATGGTTTGAAGAAGTTGTTATGAGAGATGCAGTAGCCGAAATGGTCAGTGTACTTGGCTATTCCGAGCAGGTGGCACGGCGAAGACTCCACTCGGGCGGACTTAAGATTATTGCCACAATAAATCCCGAAATGCAGGCTATAGTCGATGAAATATACAACAATCCCGAAAGTCTTCCCGAAGTAAAAGGCTCTGCTCAGCAGCTTCAATCATCTATTGTCATTGCAGACCCGTACAGCGGCGAGATACTCGCATTATCGGGAGGTGTCGGCAGAAAGACACGTAACCTGCCGCTCAACCGTGCAACGCAATCACGCAGACCACCCGGCTCTGCGATTAAGCCTATATCTGCCTATGCCCTTGCCCTTGATTTAGGCATTTTAACACCTGAAACAACTTACAACGACGCTGCCAATATCGAACTGTCGGGTACAACATGGATGCCCCGAAACGCAAACCGTCGTTACAGCGGCGTAGTTACTGTCAGAGCTGCACTTCGTGCGTCCATAAATACTGTAGCAGCTATGGTTATTGACCAACTCACTCCGACATCATCTTTCTTGTTTATGAGAGATACCTTGGGCTTTAACCTCGACCCTGCCGATGAAGACTACGCTCCCCTTGCCGCAGGGCAGCTCACTTGGGGTGCAAGCACACGCGAAATGACATCGGCATATACCATGTTCCCGAATGCCGGTGTGCGGGTGGAGCTTCGCAGCTTTTCTATGATTTATGACCATAATGGTGATGTGCTGCTCGATAATACGCAGCCAAAGGATTTTTATGCCATAAGTGAGGTATCGGCATTTTGGATGACGGATATGCTTCGTGACGCAGTTGTTTCCGGTACAGGTGGCTCTGCTAATCTCGGGTCACGTATGCCGACAGCCGGTAAAACAGGTACATCAACCGACAGTAAAGACCGTTGGTTTATCGGCTTTACCCCTTATTACATTGCCGCCGTATGGACAGGATATGATACTCCTGCTCAAATGACGTCAACAGGTAATCCTGCCGCTCAAATATGGAAAATGGTAATGGCGCCAATCCATGAGAGCCTTGACACAAAATATTTCAGCAGACCCGACAATGTTGACCTCCCGCCTGTTACAAGCCCATGGGAGCTTGAGCAGACAACATATACAGTCAGAGGCGTTGATATACTCGGTAATTTACTCTTTGAATATACCGAAGAAACTACAATCGGTGCTGAGGTAACAGCAAATGCTCCGTTTATAGAGGGCTTTAGACTTCTCGGACAGCAACTTGGTGCACTTCAAGTCACTGCCGATGAAAACCGAAATCTTATACTCTTCCTCTACGAGCCGGACATACCCGAGGAAACACCCGAGCCGCCTCCGACGCCCACACCTACACCCACTCCAACGCCTACGCCTACACCACCGCTACCGCCTGATCCGCCACCCCCCGACCCGTAATATTGTGTATAAAAAATAGAACCCCAAATGGAGTTCTATTTTTTATACTTTGTTTTCTTATAAGCTGAAAAATGCTTCCATGCCGGGGTAGTATGCTGCGCTGCCAAGCTCGTCTTCAATGCGCAGAAGTCTGTTGTATTTGGCAACTCTGTCACTGCGTGACGGTGCACCTGTTTTGATTTGCCCTGCGTTTACGGCAACGGAGATGTCGGCAATTGTTGTGTCTTCCGTTTCACCTGAGCGGTGTGATACTACTGCCGTATACTTTGCTCTGTGTGCCATACGGATAGCGTCAAGGGTTTCCGTGAGTGTGCCGATTTGATTAACCTTAATGAGAATTGAGTTTGTGACGCCAAGGTCAATTCCTTTTTTAAGACGCTCGGTATTTGTAACAAACAGGTCGTCACCGACAATCTGGATTTTTTGCCGAGTGCGTCTGTCATCATTTTCCAACCCTCCCAATCTTCTTCTGCCATGCCGTCTTCGATTGAGATAATCGGGTATTTGCCTACAAAGTTGACCCACATGTCAACCATGTCCTGCCTTGACATTTTTGTTTTTCTCTTTGGCAGATGATACATGCCGTCTTCTTCGTTATACCAGTCTGTGACTGCGGGGTCCATTGCAATTCTGATATCATCATACGGCTTGTAGCCTGCCGCTTCGATTGCTTTCATAAGCGCAATGAGTGCATCTTCGTCGGCTGCGAGGTCTGGTGCATAACCACCCTCGTCACCAACACCTGATGACGGCACTACTTTTTTAAGTGCGTGGAATATTTCCGCACACATGCGCAGTGCTTCGCGAAAACTCTTTGCAGATACGGGCATAATCATAAACTCTTGAATGTCAACACTGTTGTCTGCATGTGCTCCGCCGTTGAGAACGTTCATCATCGGCACAGGCAGTGTGTTTGCAGATGCTCCGCCGATGTATCTGTAGAGCGGCACTTTGAGTGCTTTTGATGCTGCTATGGAACATGCAAGTGATGCTCCGAGGATTGTGTTTGCACCAAGCTTTGATTTGTTGCTTGTGCCGTCAAGCTCGAGCAGTGCTTTGTCAATAGCAACTTGGTCCATTGCGTTCATTCCAACGAGTGCACCTGCTATTTCATTGTCAACGTTTGCAACAGCTTTGAGCACACCCTTGCCGAGATAACGCTCTTTGTCTCCGTCACGAAGCTCACATGCTTCAAATTTGCCTGTTGATGCACCTGACGGCACCATTGCTCTGCCGACCACTATGCCGTCGTTGCCGTCAGTTATCCATGCTTCGGCTTCAACAGTCGGATTGCCTCTGGAGTCGAGCACTTCTCTGCCCACAATGTCAATAATTTCCAAATAGTCTTTCATCATTTTTCTCCTTAATATGAATAATTTACTTGTATATTTGCTTCCCCTCGGAAGTTAAGTTATAAGCGAAATACCGGTCATAACATCAGGCTTTTCTACGCCAAGCATTTTAAGCAGTGTTGGCGATATGTCGGCAAGCCTGCCTGATTTCAACCCTACGTCAGCGCCGCATATAATCAGCGGAACAGGGTTAATACTGTGCGCTGTGCAGGGGCTGACACCGTCATCTGCAAGCATTACTTCGGCATTGCCGTGGTCTGATGTGACAACGAGAGTACCACTGACCTGCTTTGTGGCTTCCTGCACCTTTCCGACACATGCATCAACTGTTTCTACAGCTTTAATTGCCGCGTCATAAATGCCTGTGTGCCCTACCATGTCACAGTTTGCAAAGTTGATAATTATAACATCAAATTTAGCCTCGAGTATTTCGGCACATGCGGCCTGCGCAACCTTAACTGCCGACATTTCGGGAATTAAATCATATGTCGGAAACTCCTTGGGTGACGGAATGAGAATACGCTCTTCATTTTTGAAAGGTTCTTCCACACCGCCGTTAAAAAAGAATGTCACATGGGCATACTTTTCCGTTTCGGCTATACGAAGCTGACTGAGACCTGCTTTACTGATTACCTCGCCAAATGTCTGTTCCGGAAAATCGGGAGGGTATGCAATGAGCACATTTTCGATTGTTTCATCGTATTGTGTCATGCAGATATAGGTGAGGTCAAATCTGCCGTTTTTCCTCTCAAAGCCGGTGAAATCTTCGTCGACAAAGGCTCTTGTGATTTCTCTCGCCCTGTCGGGTCTGAAATTAAAGAATATGACACTGTCGTTTTCTTTAATCAAACCGTCCTTATCACAAACAACAGGCTTTACAAACTCGTCATATACTTTATTGTCATATGATTTTTGCATTGCGGCTATCGGGTCGCTGATACAATCACCGTCACCGAATACCATGGCATTATATGCCTGTTCAACTCTGTCCCAGCGGTTGTCACGGTCCATTGCGTAGAAGCGTCCCATAATGGTAGCTATCTTGCCGACGCCGATTTTATCGCATTCTTGCACTAATTCCTCTATTGAAGCCTTGCCGCTGTCGGGTGCTACATCGCGCCCGTCCATAAACGCATGGACATATACTTTTGTAAGCCCTTTTCTCTTGGCAAGCTCCAAAATTCCAAACAGATGCTTGATATGACTGTGCACCCCGCCCGGTGATACAAGACCAAGCAGGTGTAAGGCACTGTCTTTTTCCTTGCAGTTTTCGACTGCCTTGAGCAGTGCTTCGTTTTCAAAGAATGTGCCGAGTGCTATCTCACGAGTTATCTTCGGCAGGTCTTGATAAACCACACGTCCTGCTCCGATGTTTGTATGCCCAACCTCGCTGTTACCCATTTGCCCGTCGGGCAGTCCCACATCTTCACCGGAAGCTGATAACGTCGTATTCGGACAGCTTCTAAAAAGCTCATCGAGCACAGGTGTTTTTGCATTTGCCACTGCATTACCCGCAGTGGGAGCATCAAGACCGTACCCGTCCATTATTACCATTACTAAAGGCTTTTTCATTTAAGCTCCTAATTTTTTATTGATTTGCAGCGTTGATTATAACAGCAAAAGCATCAGGCTTTAGCGAAGCTCCGCCTATTAAACCGCCGTCTATATCGGGCTGAGCGAGCAACTCTTTTGCATTTTTATCATTCATCGAACCGCCGTATTGAATAGTGATTGAAGCAGCTGATTTTTCACAGTAGAGTTTTGCAAGCACATCTCTGATAACCTTACAAACTTCTTGTGCATCTTCGGGAGTTGCTGTTTTGCCTGTTCCGATTGCCCATACCGGTTCATAAGCAATAATTATTTTACCTAATTCTTCACCGCCCGGAACATTTTTTAGTGCAGTTTCTACTTGTTTTGTTACAAGGGAGTTTGTTATTCCCTGCTCTCTTTGCTCTAATGTTTCACCTACACAAACAATAGCTGTCATTGGAGTTTTGAGTGCTGCCAAAGTTTTTTCATTGACTGACTCATCGGTTTCTCCGTAATATTGGCGTCTTTCACTATGGCCGATAATAACATACTGAGTGCCGATATCTGTAAGCTGAGTAGCGGAAACCTCACCTGTATATGCACCGGACTCATGTTGACTCATATTTTGAGCACCAACTCCGACACCTGTACCCTTAAATACATCAAGTGCCGATGGTAAGAGCACAAAAGGCGTGCAAATAGCAGCCTCACACCATGCCGAGTAGCCCGAAATAAGAGGCATAAGTTCATCCTTAAATGCTTTAATTTCCGAAGCAAGCATATTCATTTTCCAGTTTCCTGCAATAACAGTTTTTCTCAGTTCTCTATTCATAATATACCTTTCTTTCTATTCATTTTAGCCCGTAGCAGGTGGTTTGGATCGGATTTTTCGCGTAACAAGGGCGACAAGACCCGTGTTAGCGAAAAATTTGAGACAAATTACCTGTTATGGGCGAAGATTATTTTATGCATCAAGTAAACAGGCAATTCCCGGTAGGATTTTGCCTTCCATAAATTCGAGTGATGCCCCACCGCCTGTGGAAATATGCGATATCTTCTCCGCAACACCAAACTTACGGACTGCAGCAGCAGAGTCACCGCCGCCGATGACGGAAACCGCATCGCAGTTTGCTACGGCATTTGCAACCGCACGTGTACCCTCTGCAAACTTCGAAAATTCAAACACACCCATAGGACCGTTCCAGACAATGGTTCCCGCTTTTTCTATTTCGGCAACAAACTCGGCTACAGCACGTGGACCGATATCCATAGCCATCATGCCGTCGGGAATTGCATTGGAGTCGAATGTCTTGGGTTCAACATCGTTTGAAAACTCGGCGCCTGCTATAGAGTCTACCGGAAGCAGCAGTTTTACGCCGCGCTCCTTGGCTTCCTCTTTGCACTTTAGCACGGACTCAAGCTGCTCGTCTTCACAAAGCGAGTTGCCGATTGTTCCGCCCTCTGCCTTAAAGAATGTATATGCCATTCCACCGCCGATTATTATACTGTCGGCAATTTTGAGCAGATTTGAAATAACTGCAAGCTTGTCGGAAACCTTGGCGCCGCCGAGAATGGCAACAAGAGGTCTTTTCGGACTTGATATCGCACCGCCGATATAATCAAGCTCCTCTTTTAACAAAAAGCCTGAAACTGCGGGCAGGTAGTGTGATACACCCTCTGTTGAAGCATGCGCACGGTGCACGCTGCCAAAAGCGTCGGATACAAACACATCTGCCATTGAAGCAAGTTTTTTTGCAAACTCGGGGTCGTTTTTTTCTTCCTCGGCATGAAAACGTGTATTTTCAAGGAGCATAATTTCACCGGGCTTTAACTGCGCGGCAAGAGCCGTTGCATCCTCACCGATAACATCCTTTGCCATTTTAACAGGCTTGTTTAAGTGCTTTGACAGACTTTCTGCAACCTGCGCAAGTGAAAACTCGGGCTTAAACTCACCCTTTGGTCTGCCGAAATGTGAGCAGGCAATGACCGCTGCATTGTTTTTAAGCAGGTATTCAATCGTTGGAATAGCTGCAATAATACGCCCCTCGTCTCTGATTTTTCCTGTTTCCTTGTCAATGGGAACATTAAAATCACAACGCAGGAGCACTTTTTTACCGTTTACATCAATGTCTTTAACTGATTTTTTATTATACATACTAACCCTCCAAAATTTAATATAAAAAAAGCATTTATGCTTTTTTTATGTCGCCCCCGTGAGGCGACTATTGTATCATACTACTTACGGAATGTCACTACGAAACCGTCTATATTATTTCCTGAAAGTGTCCTGTCATTTGTATTTTCAACATACTTTGGAAATTTTATAGCAGTATCTGTTGTAAAGTAAATAAAATACTCTCTGCCCTCCCACTCGAATGTAAAAGGCTTTTCAAATGTATACTTTCGTATTTCATCTAAATATTCACTCAGCAGCCAATTATTTTGAAACATAATGGCTGAATGCGGAAAACCGACATATCTGTAGTGCCACGGCTCGTAAATAGTGCCCCCCTCTTCTACCCTGTCTTCGGGAAAGCTGAGAACAAACCCGAACCTGTGCGCGTTTATTCCAAACCATTTTGTCGGCTCATGATAATTGGCTTCGCGATAATCAAATGTATGATGCACACCGTCTACCATTGCACCAAGGTCCATTGCAAGACCTGTATGGTGCTCACTGTGACCGGGAAGCGCAACACGACGAAGTGCCGCTTCGCGGCCGATTGAAGCTATAAAATCATCAAGGGTTTTTTGCTGAGCCGCCTTGTCACGATATCCTATATAAATATAGATTGTGTTCTCGCCGACTTCGTCAATATAAGCCTGCATCATTGCATCTAAGGGCTTGATAACAGATGCGCACAGCTTAGTCACGTAATCACGCCTCATTTGAAACGGTGCTGTTTTTTCTTCATTCACAAGGACAAGGTTGAGCTCGGACTCATAAAGATCAAAGCTTCGCTCCTTATTCACCAATAGTAAAGAACCCATGTGAATATGAACCGGGTTAGCTTGTTGTATAAAAAAGTCATCTTCGGGAGGGTCATTATCGCCGCCTGAAATATCAGGTGTTTCATTTGGGTCCGGTGACGCTGCTGCAGGCGGGGTTTTTTCACCTTTGTCAGGTTCGTTTTGTGTTGTAAAATGCAAAAACAAAAAGGTGATAATACCCATAAAGCATATAGCAAGGCCTATGGGTATTACCGGTAATTTGTTATTTGTTCTTCTTTTATTCATCACTTTTCCTAACTTATTTTAATGTTAGGGTTCAGGTTCAGCTGTTGGCGGTGCTGTTTCCGGCGGAGCTGTCGGAGTAGGAGTTGGCGTCGGCGTCGGCTCTGTTGTGGGCGGAGCTGTCGGCGGTGCTGTGGGCGGCGGGGTCGGTGTTTCCGCAAGAGGCGGTCCAATTAGAATTACCCTTTGCTGCATGTTGTATGTATCTCTGGAAACGCGGTGTCCGATACGGTTGCCGTCGTCGTCGAGTATAGGCTCACCGTCTTTTGTAATCTGCCACTGCCATGTCTCAATAACACGTCCGACCTGTCCGGGGAGGTCAACAATTCTCTCGCCGGGATTTACGTCGGGGCTGTCTTTTTCAACAATTTGAACAGGCGTTTGACTGATAGTTCTTGTTTCAAGCTCGTAGAATATATCGTTTACTCTGGTGCCTATGACTTTAACATTTACCGTAACTCCGCCGCTTGTTGTAACATCTAATCTTATAGGAAAGTCGGAGCTGTTCTTAAATCTGAAGTCTATAAGGTCGGTTGCGACTGTGGCGTCCTGACCATAAGGAAGATATCCGACAGTCAGGCTGTGATTTCTTCTGCTGACAATTTCCAAATCCGTAAGAAGAAGCGCTGCGTAAATTGTTGATGATACCTGACATACACCTCCGCCGATAGTCGGGACAAGTCTTCCTCCGACTATGCCGTTTGCCTCACGAAATCCTCTTGCCGAAGTACGTCTGCCGACTGTATCATTGTATGAGAATGTTTCACCGGGCTGCAATATCTTACCGTTAATAAAGCTTGAAGCAAGTGTAATATTGTGAACACGTCCGGGCTGGCTTCCCTGAGATGCCGACCTTTCGGCAAGAACATCACGAAAGAGCATGGCGTTTACATCTTCCTGTGACAGCTCGGGCTCAATAGTTATTATCGGTATTGATACAGTTGCACCAAATTCTGCCGCTGCTACTTTTGCTTTAGCATCGTCCAAGTCGAATGTACGCCCGGGCTTACTTTCAGTGCCGCCGCCAAGCTGTGCATCATACATTGACGAGACGGGTTCTATATGTATGCCGTCAAAAATTGACTGCAGGTCAACTCCGTCTGCATTTGCCTCCGGTATATATCTTGCCGTCAGGTTTGTGTGCTGCTCTATGGCACGGGTCATTGTATGAACCGCCATGTTAAAAACATCATTTGCATTGGCAGGATAGAGTCCCGTACCTTTTGTGACTGTAATCTGCGTATCTGTAACATTTTCGCTGTAGTTAAAAAGTGTAGCGTTAAACATTGCCGTATATTCGTTTGCAAGCTCACGCAAAATGCTGTCGTCATAGTTTGGAGCGCTAAGCTCATTAAGCTCTGTCTTATCAAATAAAGCTTTTATATATGTCACACCGTTTTGGAAAAATGTTCCGTCTCTGCCGAAAGCAAATGCTGCTTCAGCTGCTTGCGTGGCATCAAGAGCCAAGCCAACCTCATCACCTGTGGCGGAAAAACTTGTTTCGTCGGGGAAAAAGAGAGTCATGGAAATCCCCACGGCTTTACTTTCATAACCACTGTCAATGAGAGACTGCACTGCCTGCTCACGTGTTTGACCTGACAGATTTATCCCCTCTGCCCACACATTCGGAAAAACGGTATCGAGTGAGTCTGCATGATAGCTGACGCCAATAAATAAACCTGTCAGTCCGGTTATAATCACTAATAACAAAACAACACATGTTATTATTATTCTTTTTGTCTTTTTTCTTTTTCTGCTCTTTCCTACTAATTTCACTTTGATGCACTTTCCAATCTTATAATAATTCGTTTCGTCCGACGAGTCTTCTGCCTCCGAACAGTCCCGCAGCGACAGGCCGTTTGTCAAACAATGTCATTTGTGTTTCTTCGCCCGTGGAGTCTTTTTGCCATGGCTTACTGATTTGTGTTCTTTGTTTTGTCTGCGCTTCAAGCAGCTCGCCTATGAGTGTGTTGGAAACCATAAAACCCTTTGGCGTAAATCTCCAGCGGCCTTCCTTTTGTGCCGCCCAGCCGTGCTCTTCGTACTTATGCATAAGCTCAAGCACAAAGTCCATTTTTAATCTGTAAATATTATAATATTCTTCCTCTGATATGCCGTGGGTTGTTCGCAGTCTGAGCATCAGATACTCACCGGCGTTTTCAAAGTCGGACATATTTTCTTCATGCTCAACAATTCTTCTGCCAAGTCCGATTTGCTCAATATATTCGTTTACATCTTCCGTAAAGCTGTAGCGGCTCTGACCTACATAGGAGTGAGCACCCGGACCAAATCCGATATAGTCCTCACCGAGCCAGTATTTCATGTTGTGCTTACTTTCAAAGCCGCGTCTTGCAAAATTGGATATTTCGTATTGCTTGTATCCGTAGCGTGAGAGTATATCAACTGCATAAAGGTACATTCCCTCTTGAACATCATCATCGGGAAGAAACGGCGAGTCCTTAAACATAAACAGCTCGGTGCCTTCTTCGATTTTCAGACCGTAGCATGAAATATGCTCAGCTTTGAGCCCCGCCACTTTTTGAACTGTCTGCGCCCATGTATCTCTTGTTTGCGAAGGCAGTCCGTAAATAATATCAGCACTGAGGTTTTTGAAGCCCGCCTGCCTTGCATCTGCAAATGTACTAACTGCGTCTGCAAATGTATGTGTTCTGCCTATGCTCTTTAACGTATTATCATCGGCACATTGCACACCAATAGACAGTCTGTTAAATCCGGCACGACGAAGCTTAATGAGGTCCTCTTTTGAAATACTTGCCGGATTAACTTCGACTGTAATCTCAGAGTCTATAAGTACATGACCGCTTCTTTTGAGCACATTTAATATATCTATGAGTCTCGATGTGCCAAAGTGGCTGGGTGTGCCGCCGCCAAAATAAACCGTATCAATCAGATAACCGTCAAGCTGTGCGGAGTATTCTTCAATATGCCTGATAATGGCTGTACTGTAAGATGGTATTAATAAATCCCCGCCGTCGTTTGATGATAATGAATAGAAGTTGCAATACGCACATTTACTTTGGCAAAAAGGAATGTGGACGTATATTCCTACCTTTTTTTCCATACTGTTTATTCCTCAGCTTGTGATTATACCAAATTTTATGTTTTTTATCAATATTAAATATGTATAAAATACTTAATAAAATACTTTGATTTTTTGACGATTAAAGAGTATAATTGTTCCGATAAAGTAAAATAAAGTATCGGAGGAATTTTTTAATGGGTTTCAAAATAGGTATCACAGGCTTTGGCAGAATTGGAAGATTGGTATTTCGTGCAGCTATCGAAAGAGGAATTGAAGTTGCCGCCATAAACGATCCTTTCATGACACCGGATTATATGGCATACATGCTCAAGTACGACACACTGCATGGCAGATTTAATCATGACGTGTCATACACGGAGAGCAGCCTCATTGTTGACGGCAAGTCAATCGTTACATTTGCTGTTCGCGAAGCAGACCAAATTAAATGGCCGAGTGTCGGCGTTGAGTATCTTGTTGACGCAACAGGTGTTTTCACAAAAAAAGAAAAAGCAACACTTCACTTAAATGCAGGTGTTAAAAAAGTTATCATCACATCACCAACACCCGATATCCCGATGTTTGTTATGGGTGTCAACGAAGATAAGTACGACAGCTCTATGCAGCTAATTTCAAATGCATCATGCACAACAAACTGCCTTGCCCCGATTGCCAAGGTTCTCAACGACAAATGGGGCATTGAGTCCGGTCTTATGACAACAGTTCACGCCACCACAGCCACACAACTTACAGTTGACGGCGTTTCAAGCAAAGACTGGCGCGGCGGCAGAGCTGCTTCCGGCAACATTATCCCCTCATCAACAGGCGCGGCAAAAGCAGTCGGCGTTGTTATCCCCGAACTCAACGGCAAACTGACAGGTATGTCTATGCGTGTTCCCACTCTCAACGTTTCTGTTGTTGACCTCACAGTCAACCTCAAAAAGCCCGCAAAGTATGATGAGATTTGTGCAGAAATGAAAAGAGCCTCACAAAACGAGCTTAAAGGCATTCTCGACTACACGGACGAAGCCGTCGTTTCATCAGACTTTAACGGCGATCCTCATACATCAATATTCGATGCCACAGCCGGTATTCAACTAAACGATACTTTCGTCAAGGTACTGTCTTGGTACGACAATGAATGGGGTTACTCAAACAAGGTTCTCGACCTTGCACTCCATGCATATAACACAGACAATAAATAAACCGCGTACCAACAGGAATATTATATGAGAAGAACAAAAATCGTTGCAACACTCGGGCCTGCCACTGACAGTCCCGAGGTGTTGCGGAAACTCCTCAAAGCCGGCTTGGATGTCGCCCGTTTCAACTTTTCGCATGGCTCTCACGAGGATCATCTCGCCCGTTTGAACAGACTCAAGGAAGCCTGTGAAGAAACAGGCATAACGGTTGCATATTTGGCCGATACCAAAGGTCCCGAGGTCAGACTCGGCACTTTCGACGGCGGCAGTGCAAAATTGGTTGAGGGAAACATATTTACCCTGACAACCGATACTGTTGTCGGCGACAGTGCACGTGTGAGTATTTCATATGCCAATCTTCCCTCGGAAATTGGTGTGGGCACACGTATCCTGCTCGATGACGGTCTTATCGAGTTGGCAGTAGAGTCAATCACGGGCATGAATATTGTAACCCGTGTTGTAAACGGCGGGGTCATCTCTGATAGAAAAAGTCTTAATGTTCCGTCCGCTAATCTTGATATTCCTTACATTTGTGCAAAAGACCGCTCGGATTTACGCTTTATTGTTGAAAATGGTTATGATATTATTGCAGCTTCATTTGTCCGTTGCTCTGCAGATATTAAACTTATCCGTGATGAGCTCCACCGTATCGACAGTAAAAGTAAAATCAAAATAATCGCAAAGATTGAAAATTCCGAGGGTGTACAAAACTTAGAGGATATACTGTCCGTTTGTGACGGAGTAATGGTTGCGCGCGGCGACCTCGGCGTTGAGCTTGAGTATGAAGAGCTTCCGATTGTGCAAAAGGACATCATCAGACGCACCCGTCAGCAAGGCAAGCCCGTAATAACAGCAACTCAAATGTTAGAGTCAATGATAGTCAACCCGCGTCCGACACGTGCGGAAACATCAGATGTTGCCAATGCCATTTATGACGACACCAGTGCAATAATGCTCTCGGGCGAAACCGCAGTCGGCAAGCATCCTGTCGAAGCTCTGACGGCAATGTCAAAAATTGCAGAGCGTATTGAAAAGGCTATCGACTATCATAAACGCTTCAAGCGTGAGGAATATGTTCCGAAAGCCTCTATCACGAATGCAATTTCTCATGCCACCGTCACAACAGCACATGACCTAAACGCATCGGCAATTTTGACCGTATCGCTTTCGGGCACCACGGCTCAAAATGTATCAAAATACAGACCCTCATGCCCTATCATAGCCTGCACTCCCGACCCTGTCGTCAGGCGGCAACTTAGGCTCAACTGGGGTATCATACCGCTTTTGACACAAGAAGAAAGTGACACAACCGAACTCTTTAGCCATGCAGTAGAGTCTGCACAAGAGGCGGGTCATGTCAGCGAGGGCGACCTTGTGGTGCTCACAGCGGGAGTTCCCGTAGGGCACTCAGGTACCACAAATATGTTAAAGGTGCATGTTGTCGGAGAAAAAATACTAATCTGATGTATCTTCTTCGTATAGCGCAAAGGTCACGGTAAAGGTCATGCCGCCGTTTTTCCTTTTTCCGGCTGTGACGCTGCCGCCTAAATCGCGAACCGTGTCTTTGACTATGGCAAGCCCGAGTCCGCTGCCACCCGCATCACGTGAGCGTGCTTTATCCACACGATAAAACCTGTCAAAAATATACGGCAAGTCCTCATCGGGTACGCCCACTCCCCTGTCTCTTACCGACAGGATAACCAAATTACCTTTTTTTTCCAACCTGACAAACACACTGCAGTCAGGTTGGTTATATTTTATTGCATTTTCAATGAGGTTGAAAATTATGTGATGTACAGAGTCTTTTGTGGCGCGTATTGAAGCGTCCTCATCAAGCTGTGAGCGAAGTGATACATTATTTGTTGCGGCAAGCGGTTTTAACATTCTGATTGTGTCAAGAACCGCCTCTTTCATATCTATGCCTATAAGCTCGTCATCTATTTGACTGTCAAGCCTTGTAAGTGTCATAAGCTTTCCTGTTGTTCGGGATAGCCGCTCGGCTTCCATGCCTATATCGCCGATGAATTCCTGAACAGTTTCAGGCTCGATATTTTCATTTTGCAAAATGCTGTCACTGAGAAGCCTGATAGTCGCCAGAGGTGTTTTAAGCTCGTGCGAAGCATCGGCAACAAACCTGCGACGCAGTTCGTCTGTTTCCCGAAGCTTTCCCGTAAGGCTATTAAATTCATCACCAAGCAGCGTGAGTTCATCATTGCCGCTCATGTCGATCGTATAGCTGTATTCGCCCTCTCTGACCGACTTAACCGCATTCATAATGCTGGTGACATTACGCATTACAGACCATATAATCAGCGTTACAACAACGATTGAAAAAATGGCAACAACAATTGAGATGTTTCTGATTGTGTATTGCATTTCAAGCAGAAGCGAGCCTTGGTCAATATCTTTTTCATGAACGCAAACAACTCCGATTGCTTCCCCCTGACTCATAATCGGTGTAAATGCCGTACTTGTAAATGCTCCTCCCGAAAACTCCGAAAAAAACACATCATTTTCCATATCGTTTTCTTTAAGCGCTGCTTCTATGTAGTGGAAGTGAAAATTTTCCTGTTTTGATATGCCCGACGGGTCATAAATTATATTGCCCTCATTGTCGGTAATAATTATATGTATGCCGCCTGTTACTTCAAGCTGTGAAACAACCGCTGCAACTCTCTCCTCATCTTCAATGGACAAATAGTCAAATGCTTCTTTGAGGTGTGCCGCTATGAGCGATGCCTGATTTTGAATAAAGTGTCTTTTTGTTGAGAAAATAATGTCGCGTGATGCCATCAAAAAGTACGTGTTTATCATAAGCAACACAATGGCAACAACTGCAAAACACGTCAGGGCAAACTTCGTTCTTATACTGCTGAAAAATCTCAGCTTTCTAACCGATGGTTTAACCTTGCCTACACTATCCCCTGATATAGTATCCGACCCCCCACTTAGTCATGATGTGCTCCGGCTCTGCCGGGTCTTCTTCAAGCTTTTCACGCAAACGGCGGATATGCACATCAACGGTTCTTATATCACCTTGGTGCTCGTAACCCCAAACGATGTTGAGCAGCGTTTCCCTGCTGTAAACACGCCCCGGGTTTTTCGCGAGAAGCTCAAACACGTCAAATTCTTTGACCGTGAGTTCAATCTGCTCATCTTTTTTAAGTGCTATTCGTTTTTCCGTGTCAAGCGTTATGCTTCCTACTGTCAGAACAGCTCCCGTAATATTACTCACAAGTGCGCTTCGGCGGAGCAAGGCGCGTATTCTCGCTTTCAGTTCCAATATGTTAAAGGGTTTTGTAATATAGTCGTCCGCACCGTATTCAAAGCCGATAATTTTATCGGTGTCTTCGCTGCGGGCTGTGAGCAAAATAATCGGAACTGTTGAAAACTCGCGAATTCGCATACAGGCACCGAGCCCGTCAAGCTCCGGCATCATAATATCGAGCAGTATCAGGTCATAGTTGCCGCTGCGGGCAAGCTCCACAGCTTCCAAACCGTCATGACCCGTATCAACATGATAGCCCTCGTTTTCAAGGTTGAATTTTATTCCTTTAACAAGTAATTTTTCATCATCTACAACTAATATTTTCATTAATTCCCTACCGTTATCATGTCTTGTATTGCTTCAAAACGACGCTCCCCGATGCCCGTTACTTTTCTTATATCATCAATTTTTGAAAAGCTGCCGTTTCTTGTTCTGTACTCAATTATTCTCTCAGCGAGTGTATCACCTATTCCGGGCAGCTCCTTAAGCTGCGTCTTTGACGCTGTGTTTATATTTATTCTGCCGTCACTGATTGGCTCTGATACCTGCGTGTTTTCTGAGCTCTCGGGCTTGCTGCTCCCTTGGGTCTCCTGCGGGTTTGTATTGTCTGTGCTCATCGGGCTTTGGTTTGTACTCGCTGTACCCGCCGGGTTTTGGTTTGTTTGTACCGCAACGGGTGGCGGCTGCTCTGCAACAGCGACTGCGGCAATGTTGACTGCACTCCAGCTTCGCCCTGTAAAAAACCCTCCCATAAACAAGATAAAAGCAAGTGTAATTCCTAAAACAGCAAGTTCCATTCTTCTAAGTCTCATGATTTTACCCCCTTATTTTAACACAAAGTGTTAAAAGTATGAATTTGGGGTAATCAAGGTTGGAATTTTTCTACATTTAGCCTCTTTCCCTTACTATTGTATCATATACAGCGTTATTTTACCATATGAAAAATCAGTATTTTTGTACACCGCCGGGCAAGCATAGACACTTGCAAATAACTGTGTTATAGTTAAATTATCATAAAAAAGAGAGGGTTCGACAAATGAAAAAGATTACATCTGTAATGTTGATATTAGTGCTTATATTATTTCTGAGTGCATGTGGAATTAGCGGCAGCAACAACAATAGTTACTTTAATAGCGGCAGTGGCAATAACGGAAGTAACAATAATAATCTCGCTGGGAGCAGCGGCAATAACAACGATAGTAACAACAGCGGTAGCGTAAATGGCGATAACAATGATAACAGGAATGGCAGCATTGGTGACGATAGTAGCGGAAGCTCAAGCGGCAGTAAAATCACAGCGAAAGTTGGTGAGGCTGTAACACTTGATGATATCGAATGGTTGGTATTATCGGTACAAGACGACAAAGCGTTGATAATCAGCTTAGAAGTCTTAGAGGAAAGACCATATCATACACCCGGAGGTTCAATAACGTGGGAACACAGCGATTTGCGAGCTTATCTTAATAACGATTTTTATAACAGCCTCTCATCAGATTTTCAAAATCTTATTATTGAAACATTTGTAATTAATGATGATAATCCCCAGTATGCCCAGGATGGCGCCCTCGGCGGTAATGACACAATGGATAATATTTTCTTGTTAAGCAACGATGAGGTCAGACTATACTTGCCTGACAGTACTGACAGAATGGCAGTAGACAAAAATGGCGAAGAAAGCGAGTGGTGGCTTCGCACTCCCGGCGGTAACTCTCAAAGCGGAGCACGTGTGCAAAAAAATGGTGTCATTGGTCTTCTTGGTTACGCCGTTAATTGTGATTTAGGAATTCGCCCTGCTTTGTGGATAAACTTGTCGTAAACTAAATACAAACAAGCGGACGGCACCATACTCGAGATTAAAGCGGTCAATCTCAGTTCGCCCCCTACTGATTGTATTCGTCTTCAATCCAGCGTGACGGGTTTTCATCAATATATTGCCATATACCCCTATACTCTATTTCATTGCGAATAATATGGTCATGAAATGATTTTTGCCACAAAGAAAAGCCTGCATATTTTGTAACAAATGATTTTATATTGCGGATTACATGTTGTAGGGGCGACCGCCCTCGGTCGCCCGTTAAAATAACAATCATATGAATATGGTTAGGCATAATAGCATATTTATCTATTTTAATAGCATCATTGTTTGCTTTTTGTATTGTTTCATCTAAACATACACCGAGTGATGTTAAATTGATATGCGGGCGACCGAGGGCGGTCGCCCCTACGATTTCACCAAATAATTTTTCATTCTTTTTAGTACATACGGTCACAAAGTAATAACCGACACTTGAATAGTCATGGTCTTTTAGCCTATTACTTTTTCGCACAGGTTGCTCTTGCATTTTTAATTTTTTCCTTTTCCTAAAATACAAACAAATGCTATCATTATTTTTATATAATGTAAATCATGCTTTCGACGGGCGGCAGATTGCCGCCCCCGGCGGTCCTACAAATAAACTTGAAGAACTTATAAGACTGTGTTATACTCGTAAAACATCGGAGTGATAATATGGTTAAGAAAACAGCAATAATATTAATTTTTATTATATCGTTACAGTTTTTGGCATTTATTCCGGCAGCTGCTTCATCTCATTTTGGAAACATAGCAGCATCGTCGGCAATTCTCGCTGAAAAAGGTACCGGTATTGTTTTGTTTGACAAAAATATGCATCAGCGTCACCCCGCCGACTCTCTTACAAAGGTCATGACATTACTGCTTGCCGCACAGGCTATTGAAAATGACGAAATCAGCGATAATGAGCTCATCGAAATAACGGACGCCGCGTGGCATGACATCGACGGCAGCAGCACAACACAAGGCATTTCACCCGGCAGTGTTATGACATTTATTGATTTGATGTATGCAGCATTTGTCGGAAGTTCCAATGAAGCTTGCAATATGATTGCACTGCGGCTTGCCGGTAATATTAAATCATTTGTTGATATAATGAATAACAATGCAGCTGAGCTCGGCTTGGCAGATACAAACTTTGTTAATCCTCATGGTCAGCACCACTCAAATCAATACACAACCGCATATGATATGTATGTGCTGTATTCCGAAGCTTCAAAAAGTGTGCTGTTTAATGAAATTTCAAGTACATACCGTCATGTAACCGAAAGGTCTGAGGAAACCGACTCCCGCAATCTTGTCAGCACTAACTCACTGCTCAATCAAAACGGCATTTATTTTTACAGATATTGCAACTCGGGTATAGCCAGTATTACCTATGAGGGCGGTCACTCGCTTGTTGCCGCTGCCGAAGAAGAGGGCTTATCGCTCATTTCGGTGGTTCTCGGTGCCAAGGCTATAATAAACGATGACGAGTCTGTAAATTTGCAACATTTTACCGAAACACACAGACTGTTTTTATGGGGCTATCAAAACTTCGGCTGGCGTGAAATACTAAAGACAACCGACCTTCTTGCCAGAGTCCCTGTTTTACATGGCTCTGGAGCAGACTCCGTTAATGTCCGTCCCGAAGAGCCGCTCACCCTGCTTCTTGATAATTCAATACCTTCCGAGTCGTTTATCTTTAATATAACAATCTTTTCGGAAGTCAGAAACTCTCCCCTTGTTGCTCCGATTGAGGCGGGCGACAAGCTCGGTGAGGTCATAATCACATTTAACGGCGTCGAATATGCAAAAATAGCTCTTGTCGCAAACACAAATATTGAACTCAACGGAATTGAGTTCATGAGAAGACAGATTTCTGATATTCTTTCAACCCCGCTTGCCCGAAATATCATAATTGTACTTATTATAATTGTTGCTATCTACGCTGCGCTTGTAATCAGATATAATATTATGAGAATAAACCGCTTACGCAGAATTAGAGACGCCAAAAATGAAATTATCCGTGAGCGTCACGAGGATTTCAGAGACTAAAGCACAATCGGCGAGTGCGTCCATTCCCCACCGCCCGTGCGGTTCTCTGCCTTGTCATATGCAAGTGCATAAAAATCAGTCGCAGCGGCCTCCAAGTTAAATAACCTCACAGCCTGCTTGTTTTGTTTATAAACAGACGCAGGCTTTGTTATTATCGGAAGATTTGTCTTTTTTCTCGCTTTTTTCAGTATTTCCGTACCCCTTTGGTTCATCGCAAGCAGCCTTATGTATGGCGGCGGGTTTTTTATATCTTCATTTTTTATACCGAGCACAGAATTCATCAGCATACGCCTTATTCTTGACATGGCAAATCTTTTTGTTTTTATACTTTGAGTTATCAAGCTCACCGTAGGCAGCGTTTTTGCATATCGCAGGAAACGGCGGTCAAGCCCGTCTGCTCCGCCGGGTATTTGCGAAAAATCTTCTACTCCTCGCAAGCGCGAGAGTATCCCCTGCTCTGCATTTTTTATTGATACCGGTCCAAAGCCGCGCAAACTCTCCTCCATGCAGACTGCCACCGCTGCTCCCGGCATCTGCGTTATTGGTATATTCCCTTGCAAAAATGCTTTTCTGAGTGCACTTGCCGAATAACCTATGTCACTGTCATGCTCCCCGCCTGTACGAAAAACTGTTATCGGCTTCATTTTTGAGTTAAGCTCATCAAGTGCTTTGATGTATTCGATTGCAAGAGTATTATTAGGCGTTTGGAAAATACTTGCTTTTTCCCCGAGCAGAGCGTCTGCCGCCTGCTGCTGTGCCGCCGCATAGGATATCCCCGTTGACAAGCCGTCTTTTATGTATATTTGTGCCTCATCACTGCTTATAACCTGCGCCGCTGTTTTTAGGCAATCTATACTCCCCTGTTCACTGCCAAACGAAAGATAGTCACATACTCCAAGGCTGTCAAGCAGATACACTCCCGCTTTGGCAAAGCCTCCCGCCGAGAGCAGAGCATAAGGGGTCGGCAGTTCTATAACAACATCTGCTCCACACAAAACTGCCATTTTTGCACGGCTGTGCTTGTTAAACACGGCAAAATCGCCGCGTTGCACAAAGTTGCCGCTCATAACGCAGATTATAAAAGCATCACCGCCTACGGCTGCTTTTGTTTTTTCGATATGTCCCGCATGTCCGAGATGAAAAGGGTTATATTCACAAATTATCCCAACAGTTTTCATAGTTGCTATTACTCCCTCCTTTTATCTCTTGTAAATTCTTCTGTTATATATTACAATGATTTTACAAAAAATAAAAAATGTTTTCAAGGGGTATGTTTTAATGAATGTATTAGTTATCAATGCAGGCAGTTCTTCCCTCAAATATCAGCTTTTCAATATGCAGACAGAAACGATTTTGGCAAAGGGCAACTGCGACAGGATTGGAATTGACGGTCATCTCAAGCATAAGCCTTCAAACGGCAAAAATGCTTTTGACAGTGACATTCCCCTGCCGACTCATGCCGAGGCTATCGCCGCTGTTATTGAAAAGCTTACTTCTGATGATTACGGCGTTATAAGCAGCCTTTCGGAAATAAATGCAGTCGGTCATCGTGCTGTTCACGGCGGGCGTAAGTTTTTCGGCAGCGCTCTCATTGATGACGAGGTTATTGATATTCTTGAAGATTGTATAAGGCTTGCTCCTTTGCATATTCCTGCAAACCTTATGGGTATACGTGCTTGTCAAAAGGCAATGCCAAACGTTCCGCAGGTTGCCGTGTTTGACACCGCTTTTCACCACACTATTCCCGAACATGCATATATTTATCCCATTCCATACAAATACTATGAAAATAACGATATACGCCGCTACGGCTTTCACGGAACTTCGCACCGCTTTGTTTCGGCAATCGCAATAGAACATTTGGGTCTTGAAGGTAAAAATTCCAAAATCATCACATGCCACCTCGGTAACGGTTCATCACTTGCGGCAGTTCTTGACGGCAAGAGCATTGATACTACCATGGGTGTCACTCCGCTTGAAGGTATACCAATGGGTACACGCTGCGGCAGTGTTGACCCGTCACTCATTGATGTAATTTCATCAATTGAGGGCACTTCTATCAAAGAGACAATGGATATACTCAATAAAAAATCCGGCGTTCTCGGCATTAACGGCAAGTCTTCCGATTTCAGAGACATTGAGCTTGCGGCAGGGGCCGATGCCGACACAGGATTTGTTGACAGTTCCGCCACCCCCGATAAACTTGCAAAGCTTTCTCTTGATGTGTTTTGCTATCAGGTAGCTAAGTTTATCGGCTCATATGTTGTTTCTCTCGGCGGGCTTGATGTGCTTATATTCACAGCCGGTATCGGCGAGAATTCCCCCTATGTCCGCAGAGAGGTATGCTCTTTGCTCGAGGGCATCGGGGTTTATATTGACGAACAGAAAAATGCAACCAGAGCGGGCAGTCTTCTTGACGTGACAAAGGACGGTTCAAAAGTAAAAGTCTTGGTCATTCCGACAAATGAAGAACTTGTTATCGCACGCGACACAATGGAGCTTATCAGCAAATAAAATCATGACACTATTTGAAAAATCACTTAAAATCTTAGAGCTTCCCGAAATATTAGACCTTCTCTCAGCCGAGGCTGTCAGCGAGGGTGCAAAGGACGCAGCATCAAAGCTGCGTCCATGTATTGATATTAAAGAAGTCCTGACGTTGCAAAACGAAACAACTGCCGCCAAGGATATGATGGTGCTCAGAAAAAGCCCGCCGTTTTCGGGTGTGCAGGATATATGTGCATGTGTAAAGCGCGCGGATATGGGCGGAGCTCTGAACACACGCGAGCTTCTTCTAATAGCACAGTTATTAAGGGCGTCCTCTGCGTCGATTTCGTATTTTACGAATGATAAAAAAAGCGAGACCACGGCTATTGATTATCTTTTCAGCGCACTTCGTTCAAATAAATTTCTTGAAAACAAAATTACGACCTCAATAATATCCGAGGAAGAAATATCAGACCATGCAAGCAGTGAGCTCGGTGATATCCGCCGGCATATCCGCATCCAAAACGACAAGGTTCGTCAAGTGCTAAACAAGATTATAACATCGACGACATATTCCAAGGTATTGCAAGAGCCGATTATTACAATAAGAAACGACAGGTTCGTAGTGCCCGTAAAGGCTGAGCACAAAGGCAGCTTGGAGGGGCTTGTTCATGATATATCATCGTCAGGAGCAACGCAGTTTATTGAGCCAATGAGTGTTGTCAATATTAATAACCGGCTTCGCGAGCTTGCGGCGCAGGAAAAACAAGAGATAGAACGTATTTTAATGGAACTGTCTGCCGATGTCGCAAGCAGCGGCGAGAGTATTATCAGTGACTATAAAATACTCATAAAGCTTGATTTTATTTTTTCAAAGGCTAAGCTCTCATACAAGATGGACGCGATAGAGCCTGAGATATCCGAAGATATGCAGGTAAATCTGATAAATGCACGGCACCCCCTGCTTCCTGCAAATGAAGCAGTACCTGTTGATATAAAACTTGGCGGTGAGTTTGACACACTTGTTATTACAGGTCCAAACACGGGAGGAAAGACTGTAACACTTAAAACTTTAGGTTTACTTTGTGCTATGACTGCGTGCGGGCTGCATATTCCCGCACTTCACGGTAGTTTCGTACCCGTTTTCAGCTCCATTCTCGCCGATATCGGCGATGAGCAGTCTATTGAGCAGTCGCTGTCAACCTTTTCGTCACATATGACAAATATAATCAGTATTCTCGATATCTGCAAAGGAGACTGTCTTCTCTTATTTGACGAGCTCGGCGCCGGAACAGACCCTGTCGAGGGGGCGGCTCTTGCTATTTCAATAATAGAATATGCACGGAAAACAAAGGCTCTTTTGGCAGCAACCACACACTATGCCGAGCTTAAAAGCTATGCTCTCACATCTAAGGGTGTAATGAATGCTTCTTGTGAATTTGATGTAGAAACACTAAAACCCACATATAAGCTCATTATCGGTATTCCGGGCAAGTCAAACGCTTTTGCTATCTCGAAGCGTCTCGGTTTGCCGGATAAGATAATTGATGACGCCAAAGCCCGTGTCAGCACAGAAAATATTGCGTTTGAAGATGCAATTGTCGGTCTTGAGCAAACAAGGCTTACGCTCGAAAGCGACAGAAATATTGCAAATAAGCTTCTCAAGGAAGCAAACGAAGATAAGCAAAAAGCCGAGGAGCTTAAGTCCAAACTCAGCCATGAGCGTGACAGGCATGTCAGCGCCGCAAAGCGTGAAGCCGCCGCAATCCTCAAAGACGCACGCAAGACCGCTCAAGTGGTTATAGACGAAATAAACGAGATAAAACGAAAATCAACCGACAAATCAAGCAGTTATGACTTTAATGATGACAAAGCCGATATCCTGCGCAGGTTAAATGAGGCTGAAAACTCACTTGATACACCCGAGTTGAAAAAGCCTGCTGCTCCCCCGTCAAGGGCTGTTGTTCCCGGTGACAGGGTACTGTTAAACTCAATCGGCACTCAGGCTGATGTAATATCTGTCAGCACCGACGGCACGTTATTTCTGCAGGCGGGCATTATGAAGATAACTGCAGATGTCAAAGAGGTCACACTTGTAGAGAGCAAAGATGAAATAAATAACAAAAAGCAGGTGGCAAAATCCTCGGCAAAGCTTCGCACGGAAACAATAAGACCGGAGCTTGACCTGCGGGGTATGAATGTTGAAGAAGCTCTTCCAATTATGGAGCAATTTATTGACAATGCAAAAATGGCAAAACTAATCAATGTAACAATCATTCACGGCAAAGGTACGGGCGTTCTTCGCAAGGCTGTGCATAAAAGCTTAAAGCAGGACAATCATGGTATTAAGTCATTTCGGCTCGGTGTATTCGGCGAGGGCGAAACCGGCGTTACTATTGTGGAATTGTAGATTTTCCTTGAGAATTCCCTTGACTTTCACTTGGCGCAGTGCTAAAATACTCAAGCCGCCTGAAACGGGCTTTTCAAGTGTTCATTTATGAACCGCCCCCACCAGCGAGTCTTACAGTAAGTTTGAGGTAAAAACAACATGACACATGCAATTTTTGAAACCGGCGGAAAGCAGTACAGAGTCAAAGAGGGCGACGAGATTTTCATCGAAAAGCTCGAAGCCGAAGACGGCGAAAAAGTCAAGTTTGACAATGTTCTTGCAGTCTTAAAAGAAGACGACCAAAAGTTTGGCGTTCCCTACATCAAGGGAGCCACAGTCACAGCAAGCGTAGTCAAAAGCGGCAAAGCCAAGAAAATCATCGTTTACAAAATGCATGCCAAAAAGGGCTACCGCAGAAAGCAAGGACACAGACAGCCTTACACGAAAGTAAAAATCGACAAAATTACGCTTAAAGCCACAAAGAGCAAAGATGAGGTGAATAACGATGGCACATAAAAAAGGAGTAGGTTCAACAAAGAACGGTCGCGACAGCAAGTCCAAACGTCTCGGAGCAAAACGCTCTGACGGTCAGCTTGTTTTAGCAGGTAACATACTTGTACGCCAACGCGGCACAAAAATACACCCCGGTGTTAATGTAAGCAAAGGCAGCGACGACACACTTTATGCCACAAAAAGCGGCAGAGTCAGATATGAGCCTTTCGGTCGTGACCGCAAATGCGTATCTGTATATGAGGAGGCAAATGTCTGATGCGAGTTAGGATTTCATCTGACAGCACATGCGACCTCCCCGCCGATATTATCGAAAAGTACAATATCGGCATTGCTCCGCTTTATATTATCAAAGATGAAAAGCAGTATAAGGACAGGCTTGAAATCAATGTCAGTGATATTTTTGAATATGTTGACAGCGGTAAGGGTATGACACGCTCAAACGCAATTAACATTTCGGAATATCAAGAATACTTTGCGCAGTGGACAAAAGGCTATGATGCCTTAATTCATATCAATATCAGCGGTATTCTTTCTGCCTGCAACCAAAGTGCTCAAATTGCCGCAGAGGATTTTGACAATGTTTATGTTGTTGACTCTGCAAATCTTTCTACAGGAAGCGGTCATGTCGTGCTTAATGCCGCCATTATGGCAAGCGACGGTATGTCTGCCGAAAAAATAATCGAAGAACTAAACAAGATTATTCCAAAGGTCGAAGCAAGCTTTGTTATCGGCACTTTGAAGTATCTGCATCTCGGCGGCCGCTGCTCCAGTTTGCAAGCTCTCGGCGCCAACCTGTTAAAGCTCAATCCCTGCATTGGTGTAATCGACGGTAAAATGGAAGTCACAAAAAAATACCGCGGTGCATTTGATAAAATCATAATGCAATATGTTGATGACAGGCTTCTCGGACGCAGCGACATTGATTACAAGCGCATTTTTGTAACATACCCTCCCTCCATGTCAAAGGAGCTGATAGATAAAATCGTTGAAAAGATAAAATCCGTCAGCACTTTTGAAGAAATAATCTGCTGCGACGCAGGGTGTGTTATTTCCAACCACTGCGGTCCGATTTGCGTAGGTATACTATTTTTAAGAAAATAATATCATATCAAAACAAAAACCCCCGTCAGGGGGTTTTTTGCTGTTTATTTGCTTATTCTTCGAAATCAGAGTTTATCAGCTCGCATAATGTATCGACTGCTTCAACCTCATCAGGACCGTCAGCTATGATGCTGATTGTAGCACCTTGAGCAACTCCGAGAGAGAGAACCCCGAGCAGGCTCTTTGCATTAACTCTGCGTTCATCTTTTTCAATCCAAATACTGCTCCTGTACTCGTTGGCTTTTTGAATGAGAAATGTGGCGGGTCTGGCGTGAAGACCAACCTGCTTCATAATTGTAGCCTTTTTTTCGTACATCTATTTAATTCCTCCTGTGAATATATTGCTTGTTATGTATATAATCTATCAAATACTCACCATAACGTCAAGCATTGTTTTACAGTCTTTTGTAATAATCCAAGGTTTTGAAGGCTCTGTCGAGATGTGTGAGCAGGTAGTGCTCTGCCGTCACAGACAGTTCCTTTTGTGTTTTTTCATCTATTTTGAACGAAAACAGCTTTTTTGCATCACAGCTTATGATGTACCTCGCAACACCAAGTGCAGCGGCGGTCAGCTTTAAGGTTCCCTCTTCACCTGTTACTTCTCTGAGGTCTTTGAGTTCTTCAAGGACAGGCTCAAAGCCCGAAATTGTCATAAGCCGAAGCTCAAATGCAAGCTTAATCTGCTCAGGGGTTTTAAGCTTTTCACTGAGTGCATAAAGGGTATTGAGGCACAACGGCAGAAGTTGTGTGTTTAAGCTGTCCTCGTCTGATATAGCCTCTGTCAGCTCTGCAATGTATGAACCGAGCGAGAGCAGCTTAAGGTCATCTCGAAGACCGAGAAACTGTTCGATTGGTTGAGCTTCGGTCAGTGTCCACCTGTCTTTTCGCTGCGATATTGTCATATGTGAAAAAACAAGCAGGCCTGTAGACGCGGCGAGCTTGCTGTTTTTACGGTACGCACCATGTGCCGACACTGTGACCTTGCCCTCATCGGCAGTCAGCACTGTCAGTATTTTGCTTGAGTCCTTGTATGTCACCTCACGCAGTACAATTCCCGTTGTATTAACAAACATTATTCCACATACCCAAAGTTTCTTATCATTGTATTACTGTCGCGCCAGTTTTCTTTCACCTTAACCCATGTTTGCAGGAAAACCCTTGCACCCATAAAGCGTTCGATATCTTCTCTTGCAAATTTGCCGATTTTTTTGAGCATAGCACCATTTTTCCCGATAATCATACCCTTATGACTTTGCTTGTCACAAAAAATCGTAGCATCTATATCTATGACAGGATTGTCTTCATCACCTCGCTCGGAAAACTTGGTTATCTCTACGGCTGTCCCGTGAGGTATTTCCTTGTCGAGACATATAAGAAGCTTTTCGCGGATAATCTCTGCAATTATGTGCTTTTCGGGCTGATCTGTACTCATACCGTCGGGAAATAGTTGCGGTCCTGCCTTTGCATGTTTGGATATTACTTCAAGAAGCCTGTCTGTACCCTCGCCTTTTTTTGCGGACATCGGTATTATTGCATCAAAATTATAGCGCTCTGAATATCTTTCAATTATAGGCAGGGTCGCGTCATATCTGACTGTATCTATTTTGTTGATAACGAGTATTGCCGGCACGCCTGCCGCCTTTATATACTCCAAGAGCAATTCTTCTTGTGTTCCGATGTTGTCCACAGGTTCTATCATTAAAACAACTGCGTCCACATCAACGATGCTCTTTTTTACCACTCCCACCATATAGTCGCCAAGGCGTGTTTTTGCCTTATGAAACCCCGGGGTGTCAAGCAAAACAATCTGGGTATCGCTCTGAGCGAAAACACCAAATATCCTGCTTCGTGTTGTTTGAGGTTTTGGTGATACGATAGCAACATGGTCCCCTGTCAGTTTATTGGTAAGGGTTGATTTGCCGACATTCGGCCTGCCTGCTATGGTTATCATTGCTGTTTTTGTAATCATTTCATTTTTCCTAAGACTTAAAATATCCCATGAGTTCTATGAGTGCAACCTCTTTTTCTTCCATAATTTTTTCATTTTCTTCATTATTGTGGTCATAGCCGAGCAGGTGCAGGGCTGAGTGTATAATCATTCGTACGCTCTCATGGTCGATACTGTGCTCGTAAAAGCGTGCCTGCCGCCTAATGGTTGCCATGGATATAATTATATCACCAAGCGGTACTGTTTGTGTGTCCATATCAATATCTATGTCGGTTACTCCTCGCCAGCCTGCCTCCTTAAAGGTTTGCATAGGAAATGACAGTACATCGGTGGCTTTGTTTATCCCTCTGTATTTGCTGTTGTAGGTCTTTATCCCGTCATCGTCCGTGATTAATATGTTGACAACACAGGGCATGTCAACATACTCCGTCTTTATGGTCATCAGGACAGCCTGCTTCATAAGACTTCTTTGTGCTGTCCCCACAGAAGCACCGCCTAAACATTTTGTGGTTATATTATGTTTTAATTTCGCTTCTTCGCTCAAGATTGTTTCCTCTTATCACGCCTATCATAGGCTTCAATAATCTTTGAAACAAGTGCATGGCGGACAACGTCTGACGCATCGAGTTTACAAATCGCAATATCGGGAACATTATCAAGTATCCGCATTGCATCACGAAGCCCGCTTGTTTTGTCCGGCGGCAGATCTATTTGAGTAATATCACCCGTTATAACAATCTTTGAACCGAAACCAAGCCTTGTCAGGAACATTTTCATCTGCTCCCTTGATGTGTTTTGAGCCTCGTCCAATATTATAAAAGAGTCATCAAGAGTTCTGCCGCGCATGTATGCAAGCGGCGCAACCTCGATATTTCCTTTTTCCAAATATTTGTTATATGTCTCTGCTCCCATAAGCTCAAAGAGAGCGTCGTAGAGCGGACGTAAATACGGGTCAACCTTGCTTTGCATGTCGCCGGGCAAAAATCCGAGGCGTTCCCCTGCTTCAACGGCGGGACGTGTGAGAATAATTCTGTTTATTGATTTTGCCCGAAATGCCGCAACCGCACATGCAACGGCTAAAAATGTTTTCCCCGTTCCCGCAGGACCGATTGAAAGTGTTACCGTGTTGTTGTTTATTGCTTCGATATATTTTTTTTGCCCTAATGTTTTTGCTTTTATGGGCTTACCCTTTGCGGATATACAAACAAGGTCACGGTAAATATCATCAATTTTGCTCTCTTGCCCGTCACGAATGAGATTTATTATATGGTTGACGTTTTGAGCTTCAATCGGCTCACCCTTTGAGGCAAGCTTCATAAGAGCGTTTATGGTACGCTCGGCATAATGAATGTTATCCTCTGCTCCCGACAAAATAAGCTCTGAATTTCTGTCGATGATACGCACGTCAAACTCATTTTCAATAAGCAACAAATTTTCATCAAGCGAGCCGAACACACTTATAATACTCTCAAGTCTGTCTACACTTATTGTTTTTTCGCTCATTTATTTAATCTCCGTCAGTTCTTTTACTAAATCTTCGTCGGGGGTGGCTGTTATAGTTTTATAGTCAGTATATATTACCATACCCGGACGGGAATTTGCTTGCTTTTTTACATATTTAACCTGCGTGTAATCTACAGGTACTTTTCCCGCAGAGCGTGCGGCTGAAAAGTAAGCGGCAACTGCAGCTGCTTCGCGAAGTGTTACATCGTCGGGGGCTTTTCCGTCCAAGCGGATAATTACATGCGCTCCGTGGATTTTTTGAGCGTGAAGCCAAATGTCTGTTTTTGCGGCTTCCTTAAATGTCAGCTTGTCATTTTGAATATTATTTTTTCCCGCAAGTATTTGAAATCCTGATGAGGATACAAAACTATTTGGTTTTGACACAGGTTTTTTTATTTTCTTTTTACTTTTTTCCCTGTAATATCCCGTTTCTGACAATTCTGTGCGAATTTCTTCAAGCTCACTTTCACTTGAAGCCCTCTCAAGCAACTCAATGACGCTCTCAACATACAAAAGCTCCTTTTCCCCCTGTTTAATTTGCTCTGTAAGGTATTTTTCGGCATTTCGTGCTTTAACATATGCTTTATAGAATTTTGCCGCATTCAACTGCGGTGTTTTTGTTATATCGAGCTTTATCTCACGTTTTTCGTCTTCCTGCGAATAGAAATCATCGGCAATCAAGACTTCATCGCCTTTTTTCATTCTGTATATGTTTGCAGTTATCAGCTCACCGCATTGACGAAAATAATCACGGTCTCCTGTTTCTTTAAGCTCCTCATTTTGTGCCGTCAGCTTTCGTAATAAACGCTTTTGCACTGTCTTCATCTTTTTCAGCAAATCTGCGCTTTTTTGCCGCATACTATCATCTTTTGCTTTGCGTGTGTAAGTTTCATCAAGTTGTTGTGAAATACTTTCAGACCGGATTGCCTCATCACCTGCGCCTTCCACGAGTGGCGGATTTGGTGCGGGTGACGGCGGCGGATAATGATATCTCAGCCCCGGCAGCAGCATACGTTTTCCCTGCATATCGCCGCCTATGCGCCGCAGGCAGTCGATTATAATATTATCACTGTCTGTCAGAATAATATTCGGTAAACGCCCGAACATTTCAATTATAAGCTTTTTGCTTGAAGCATCACCCATTGCAGTTGATGTTAGGGTGACAAACTCAAGTATCCTCTCAAACGGCGGCTGTGTAATCTCCTTTATCCTTGCCCCCGTCAGATGCTTTCGCAGGAGCATACAAAACATCGGCGGTGAAACAGGGTTTTCAAATTTATGCTCCGTTAAATGCACACGTATATCATTTGAACTGACACAAATCAAGAGCCTTTTTATATCGTTTGACCTCCCCCTGAGGGTGAGTATTACGACACTTTTCCCGGGCTGCTCAATCTTATCTATTTTTTTCTCTTTGAGGTTTTCAAGAAGCTCCTCTTTAATAAGAGATATTTGCTTAAAATTTAACGGCATAAGGAATTAATCCTTTCGTATCATTATCTCAAATAGCTCGTTTAGCCGCTTTGTATTACCGGAAAGGTACAGATAACCAAAAACGGTCTCTACTGCCGTAGCTGTGTGATATTCTTTGTGAGTTGAGCTTTTGGGGGTATGCCCCGTGTTTGAGTTTCGTCCGCGTTTATACATTTGCGTTTCTTCATCGGTCAAAACAGACAGCAGAGCTTGCGCCGCTTTTGCCTGAGCCTTTGCAGATACATATTCCACTGTGCGGCTGTGAAGCTTATCGGCAGCCCAAATTCCACTCTCGCATAAATAGGTTCTGACCATAAGGTCAAAAACAGCATCACCGATACTCGCCAGTGCAAGTGTCGATATTTCACGCAGCTCACTTTTCAGCTCGGGCTTTAGGTAATCTTCCAAGGTGTTTTCCCCACTTAAACGCGGCGAAGACCGCCAACCTGCGTTCCTCGCCGCCTCTTTATGAATTTATATGAATTATTTTGAGTTAAATATTTTGAATATTGTATCAAACGGGTCTTCTTCCGCAGGAGGCTCAGGCGGTGGCGGTGGCGGAGCTGCAGGCTCTTGTGCCTGCGCCGGCGCTGCTGTTACTGCTGCCGTTGGTGCTGCTGCTACCGGCTCGGACTTGAGAGCATCGTCAACTCTTTTTGATACATAGGAGTCTGAGAGAACAGAAGCGGCTCTGATACTGCTGATATCATCGGATATTTTCGGCTGTCCGTCAAAGCGGGTTGCAATAACAACCACTCTGATTTCGTCTTCCATATTTTCATCAAATGAAGCACCGAAGATAATGTTGGCATCGGGGTGTGCAGCCTCAGCCACAAGGCTTGCTGCTATTTCAACATCATCAAGGTCAATATCGAGCGAGCCTGTGATATTTACAAGCACACCGCGCGCTCCGTCGATTGATGTTTCCATAAGCGGGCTTGTAACGGCGGCACGTGCTGCTTCTTCGGCTTTGCCTTTGCCTGCTGCATGACCGACACCCATGTGTGCAAATCCGGCATCTTTCATAATTGAAGTAACGTCTGCAAAGTCGAGGTTAATAAACCCTGTCTTTTTAATAAGCTCGGAGATACTCACAACTGCCTGATGAAGTACGCTATCCGCAATTTCAAAAGCATTTGCGAAAGTGAGTTTCTGGTCGGAAACCGACTTTAGTCTGTCGTTTGGAATTACAAGCAGGGAGTCAACCTTTCCGAGCAGGTTTTTAATACCGTCCTCAGCTTGCTCCATGCGGCGCTTGCCTTCAAAGCTGAATGGTTTTGTTACAACACCGACTGTCAGCGCACGGGCTTCGCGGGCTATGTCTGCAACAATCGGGGACGCACCTGTTCCTGTTCCCCCGCCCATTCCTCCGGCGATGAAGACCATGTCGGCATCTTCGAGTGCCTTAGCTACGCTGTTACGACTTTCTTCGGCTGCTTTTTTGCCAATCTCCGGGCTTGAGCCTGCGCCTTGACCCATTGTAAGCTTTTCGCCTATCTGCACCTTTGCGGCTGCATTTGAAGCTGAAAGAGCCGGTTTGTCCGTATTGATAGCTATGAATTCCACACCTTGTGTTCCCGCAGAAACCATTCTGTTCACAACATTGTTACCGGCACCACCGACTCCGGCTACCTTAATAACAACTACATTGTCAGGAGCGCTTTCTATAGAAACCGCCATGTACTCATCCTCCAGTACTTTATTATTGTCTATTTGCATTTGCTCGTATTGTTTATTCATATTTTATACCGCATCTTAAGATGCAATGATAACTAAAAAATGCACACATCATCGGATATTTTATCTTTTTTTTGCTTCAAGGTCAATACTTTTCTTAAAAACTTTACTCCGGTGAGAATTTGATGTCACCGGACGGGTCACTCATATTAATAACAACCCGTGTATTTGGATATGTGCTTTGAATTTGTGAAATATTTGCTTTCAGTGTTCCCAGTTTGGTTCTTAAATCACTGATACCTCCGAGAACCACTCTGTATAGCTCGCGAAAACCGAAGTTGATGTTGTTAATATTTGAAACGTCTAAGTAATTTACATCATCAATTAAGCCCTCACGTTCCATTGAGATAAGAACATTTTGCATTGCTTGAAAATATGACTCCACTCCTGCTTCGGATTTTATTTGCAAGCCGACCATTGCTTCGCTGACTAATACACCGCGTACTTCTACAAGTCCTTTTACATCAAGGTTTGGAACAAGACTTATTGCTATGGGCGACCTTTCAAGCACCCTGCCTGTTGCGTCGATAACGACTATATCACCTGCAAAGTATAAATATGCTACTGCCGTGCTTTCAACGACCGTAATGGTTAATGTATCGGGAAATTCACGTGATATTTCCACAGTGCTTATATATGGCAGCTCCTTGCGGATATTTGAAGCGACTGTCTGCTCATTTAAGTATAATAAGTTGTCTCCTCTTGACACGCCCGAGGCTTCTATGATTTGCTCGGGTGTATACACGGACGCTCCGTTTATAACAAAGAAATTTACGCTCAAAAATGCACTCGTTCCGATTAGCGTCATAACACCAATAAGAGTAATGCCAAGAACAATATACATTACCGATGCTCTGCTAAACTGCCTTTTTTTCTTTTTCATGGCTATGCTCCTAAATCAAGCTCAAAATGAGGTCAACTATATCGGATGTTGCATTTGGTGCCGAGAGTTTTTTCGACGCCTCTGACATAACTTCAAGTTTCTCTTTGTTTGACACAAGCTCGAGTGCCGCATTGTAAAGTTTTTCGCCTGTGCAATCCTTTTCTTCTATCATTTTTGCGGCGCCGACTTCTTCAAGCTGTTTTGCATTTATTGTCTGTACATTGTCGGGCACATGCGGCGAGGGTATGAGTATGCTCGGTTTTCCTAATGTCGTCAGCTCGGCGAGTGTAATAGCTCCTGCCCTGCATATAACAAGGTCTGCTTTTTTCATTTGCTGCGGCATATCGTCTATGTAATCACGTATGTCAGCATACGGCGGGGTGGAATTCGGCAGCAAACTTCGGCTGTTTCCCGCTGCATGTGTGTGGTAAAAGCTGTTATCTCTGTGATTGTTTTTAATAAAATCAATCATAATCTCATTCATTTTTTCTGAACCGAGCGACCCCCAAAAGGAAACAATAAACGGCTTATCGGAGCTTTCCTGCTCTTTTTCATCTGTAATTCGCTCATAAAATTCCTTCCGAAGCGGTGTACCTGTTTGTATGAGACGGTCGGGAGCCTTATAGTATGTGTCATAACCGGGGTATGTCGTCATGATTTTGTCAACTATACCGCTAAGTAGCCTTACTGTCATTCCGGGCTTTGCATTTGACTCATGCAAAAACGTAGGAATTTTCATTTTTGCCGCCGCTTTAAGCACCGGATAACATACATATCCGCCCGTGCCGATTACTGCACTTGGTTTTGCCTCTTTGAGTATCTTTTTAACCTTGCTTTTGACCGATATTACACCAAACAGGGATTTTGTATTATATATTACGGCACTTGGCGAAATACTGCGCCTCAGTCCTGTCATTTTTATATTCTTAAGCTCAAAGCCCGCAGCAGGAACCAAACGCTTTTCAAGAGGTCTGTCGGCACCAATAAATATTATTTTACTCTCCGGCAGCCTGTTTTGTATTTCTACGGCAATGCTTATACCGGGATTAACATGTCCTGCCGTTCCGCCGCAAACAACTAAAAATGTCATAGCTTGACCTTATCCTTTTCCGGAACCGGCGGTATTTCACGAGATACCGAAAGTATGATGCCTATTTGTACAAGCTGCAGCCACAATGCAGTTCCGCCGTAACTGAAAAACGGTAGGGATATGCCTGTCGCCGGAAGCATGTTGGTGACAACAGCAATGTTCAAAAACACTTGCAGGGCAAGCAGACTTGTTATCCCTATAGTAACGAGTGAGCCGAAATTATCATTTGCATTGAGTGCAAGCCAGTAGCCGCGTATTATCAGAAGCACAAAAAGCATAATGACAAGCATTGCTCCGACAAAACCGAGTTCCTCACAAACTATTGCAAAAATATAATCGTTGTGCTCTTCGGGCAGATACAGATATTTTTGTCTGCTTTGCCCGAGTCCCTGACCAAGTAAACCGCCCGAACCTATGGCATTGAGCGACTGGCGGATTTGAAATCCGTCACGAAGCGGGTCATTATCGGGGTTGAGCCATGCATTTATACGCCTGCCCTCATATCCGAGACCCGAGAAGTCCACATTATTTCTGATTGTCTCTACTGAAACATCACTAAGCTCAAATTCAGGCATGTTGGAGCGAAGCTGAAAATACACAAGTCCTGCAACCATTGATACTAAAATGGCTACAACCAATATAAACCACCGGATGTTAGTACCTCCCGCAAACATCATGACCGCCGCAAGTGCTGTAATGATGATGATTGCAGATAGATGCGGCTCCATTCTGAGCAAAACTATCATTATGCATGTCACAATAGCAAAAGGTATTACACCGAACTTAAACGTCTTCATTTTTTCTTTGCCGATTTTACATGCCATTTGCGCAAAGGATAAGATAAGTGCAAGCTTTGCGACCTCGGACGGTTGAAATGTGAGCAGTCCGTTTTCAGCGGTGCCAAGACCTATCCAACGTCTTGCACCATTTACTTTTATACCGATTATCAGCACCAATACAAGCAATACTATTGACACAAAAAGCAGTTGCATTGAAAAACGGCTGATTGTTTTTATTCTGATTTGCGATGTAACGAGCATCAGTGCCACACCCGTCAGCGCGAATGTTCCCTGACGCAGGAAAAGCCTAAGCGGCTCGCTCGATGTATAATAACCGCGGGCAAAACTTGCAGAGAGCACCATAATGACACCAATAAGAAGTATGACAAGGGTTATCACAAGCATCGGCTTATCAATACCGGGGGATTTGACCGCAGCTTTTTCATACTCGCTCGATAAGTCACGCTCTCCCCAACCGAGCATACTGTTCTCGCCGAGGTTAAACTCCGGCTGCACGAACTTTTCGAGTTCATTCAATTCTTCAAGAACTTTTTTGCTATCCATTCAAAAAACCATTTCTTTATGTTTTTGTACTACCTGTTATACACGCCAAGATATGATATTGTCGCAAATATTGAAGATACTATTGTAAAAACTATAAACAGTTTGTATTCACTCCAACCGCACATTTCAAAATGATGATGTATCGGCGCCATTTTGAATACTCTTTTTCCTTTTGAGAGCTTAAAATATGTCACCTGTATGATGTCCGAAAACGCTTCGACGATATATACAAAGCCCAAAACTATCAGCAGCATCGGCATGTCCATTGCAAAAGCAAGCGCACAAACCGCACCGCCTAAAAACAGCGACCCTGTATCCCCCATAAAAACCTTTGCAGGATAAAAGTTAAATATCAAAAATGCTATCAGTCCGCCAAGCAGAGCGGCAGCGAAAAGCCCTACAGTTGTGTGCTCTATGTGAAGTGCAATCGCAAGTATGCAGGCCGCTACGGGAATTGTAACCCCCGTGACAAGCCCGTCGGCACCGTCTGTTATATTTACGGAATTGACTGTACCGACTATAACAAAGGATGCAAAAATGTAATAAATAGGCAACGGGATGTGAACTGAAATGTCGATAAACGGGATGTACAGATTTGTTGTAAGATTTCCTATCATGTGCATAATCGCTACATAACCGAGCGCTACAAATAATTGAAGCGCAAACTTCTGCTTGGCTTTTAAGCCGAGATTTTGTTTTTTCTTAAGCTTTACATAATCGTCAAACAGACCGATTGCAGCAAAGACAAGAGCAAATGCTATGACTGTAATATGCCCGAGTCTTCCCTCGCGTATTTCACCGATGCCGACCGCGAGAACCGCAACTGTTATACCTGCGATAAACATTAAACCGCCCATTGTTGGTGTTCCCTGTTTTCCCTTGTGCCAAACAGGTCCGTCCTCTTGTATCATTTGCCCTGCTTTCATACGGCGAAGCGCGGGAATTAGAACCAATCCCACTAAAACAGTGATTGTAAATGATACGGCAAATGAAATTGAAATTAGTATCAGCATAGTGTTTATCCTTTATTTATCAGCCTGTGACAGATAGTTTTTGACAACTTCCCTGTCATCAAAGCGTATTTTCTCGTCCTTTAATATTTGGTATGTTTCATGTCCTTTTCCTGCGATTATGAGTACATCTGCGGAATTTAACATATCAACAGCCTTGCATATAGCCGACTTGCGGTCTGCAATTGCCGTATAGTTTGTCCCCTGCGCGCCGGTATTTTCCATTCCTGCCAAAATATCGTTTATAATGCTTTGAGGGTCTTCTGTTCTCGGATTATCCGATGTTACAAAAACATAGTCCGACAGTGCTGCGGCAATTTTGCCCATTTGCGCTCTTTTTGTTTTGTCCCTGTCACCGCCGCAGCCAAAGACTGTGATAATCTTTTTCGCCGCATTGGCACGGGTCGCTTTGATAATGTTTTCAAGTGCGTCGGGGGTGTGAGCATAGTCTATGATAATCGTATAATCACTGTCTGTCGGCAGAACTTCGGCACGTCCTTTAATCCGGGGGCAAAGAGAAAGTGCAGCTGCTGCGTCCTGCAGCGAAAATCCGAGAAGCTGCGCTGCGGCTGTTGCCGCCAGTGAATTATAGACCGAAAACATCCCCGGAACATCAAACCTTACACGGTTTATCAGCCCCTCCTTAACCAAGCAATACTCTACCTTGTCGGGATAAAGCTTAATATCTTTTCCTGTTAAATCCGCACTATCTCGGTTTATTGCGTAGGTTGTTACAGCGCCCGCCGAGCGTCCTATCATAAGGTCTGCATAATCATCATCAATGTTAATTACTGATTGTTTTGCATTTGTAAACAGTATTGATTTTGCATTTGCATATTCATTTATTGATGTATGAAAGTCCAAGTGCTCGGGCGATAGATTTGTAAAGACAGCTATGTCGTAATTTATGCCATGCACTCTGTCTAAGGTCAGTGCGTGTGACGAAACTTCCATTACCACATACTGACAGCCTGCGTTTACCATTTTTCCGAGCATTTCCTGCAGCTCGTATGAGTCCGGTGTTGTAAGATTTGCCTCGAGCTTATCATCACCTATGAGGTTTTCAATTGTTCCGATAAGTCCGACCTTTTTTCCCGAGCATTTTTCTATAAGAAACTTTAATATGTGGGTTGTACTTGTTTTTCCATTAGTACCCGTAACGCCAATCAGTTTCATCTTCTTTGCGGGATAATCAAACATGGCTGCCGATATTTCTGCAAGAGTTTTCCTGCTGTTTTTTGTGATAATATGCGGTATGTCAGTGCTTGGAGCATTTTCACAAATTACACATGATGCCCCTTTTTTTACCGCTTCATCCATAAAGTCATGCCCGTCTGTCTTAAATCCTTTAATTGCAACAAAAACGTCACCTTGTCGGACTTCGGCTGAGTTATAGCAAATACCGCCAATTTTCTCATCTAACTTTACAGTTTCGGATATTTCTATAATATCAATTTTTTCTACAAGTTTACCAAGGAGCATACTAACTAATCCTTCGTTCTGATGCGTCTGCATCAATTAATGTTACCTCTACGACAGAGCCATAGAGCACTTCTCTGCCTATACTGATAGACTGAACCGAAACAAGGGCTTTGCTGTCACTTTTTGGTGCTCCTGTTGTTCTTATGAAAAGCCCGCAAGCTGCCAATGCTTCTTTTGCACTTTGATAGTTCATTCCGTATAAATTCGGCATAATAACAGGGTGACGCGGCAACTCCGAGTTTGTATATATTACAATCTGCGTACCTGATGCGACATTTGCGTTCGGTACGGGCAGCTGACCTGTCACAACACCGCTCTCACCGACGATTTTATATGCAAAGCCTTGCAGTTCGAGCATTTCTATTGCTTCATCAACACTTCTGCCTGTAATACGCGGCACATGAACATTAATATCCTTGAAGTCTTCATCTGAATATTCGGGAAGAATACCAAGGCTCATCGGAAGAATATCCGCAAACATTTTGCCCACAACAGGAGCCGCCATGTTTCCGCCGCTGATATAAATGCCTGTGTCATGGCTTGGTGTGTCAAGCAAAAGAAGTATCATTATCTGCGGGTCGTCTGCAGGTGCAAAGCCGATAAACGATGCTATATAATCCTTGTTTGAGGTGTCGCCCTCTTCGCGTTTTGCAAGCTGCTCGACATTTTCCGATGTTCCTGTTTTTCCGCCGATTTTGTAACCTCTGACATGTGCGTTTTTGCCTGTACCCAAATTGACAACATCTTCAAGAATGGTTCTCATAGCCGCTGAGGTTTCATTACTGAGCACCTGACGAAGCATCGTAGGCTCATTGGCTTCGAGTATATTACCTTCACTGTCGGTTACTTGCTTTACGAGATAAGGCTGCATCATGTAACCGCCATTAATTGTCGCTGCAGCTGCCGTTATCATTTGAATGGGCGTAACCTTAAAGGTTTGCCCAAATGATGCCGAGGCGAGCTGCGTTTCATTGCCCCGGTCAAAGAAAATGCTCTCAGGCCACCAAAGGCTTCTGCCCTCGGCTGCATTGTCAAGACCGGTTTTGTCAAACAGACCAAATGCGTCAATATACTTATAAAATGCCTGCGCTCCAACACTGAGTCCCATTTTTACACATGCAACATTACATGAATTATGAATGGCTGAGCTGAGTGTCTGCGAGCCATGTCCCCATCTTCTCCAACAGTTACGCTGCGAAACATCTTCATACAAGCGCACTTCAATCGACCCGTCACATTCTAAAATTGTGTCGGGGTTTGCTTTATTTTCTTCAAGCACCATTGCAAGGGTAATAATCTTAAAAACCGAACCCGGCTCGTATGAGTCTGAGAGCGATCTGTTTCTCCACTGCCTGTATTGCGCCGCAAGATAAGCCTCTGCAAATTCCTCTTCGTCTTCTATATCCATTAGTCTGTCAAGCTCTGTATCGCTAATTCTCAGAAAATTATTCGGGTCAAAGGTCGGATAGTTTGCCAGTGCCAATATTTCAAATGTGTTAGTGTCTATTGCAATGCACATTGCACTTTTTACATCATAGTCTATGATAGCCTGCTGCAAGTGCTTTTCTATATAATATTGTATGGATGTATTAAGCGTCAGTGTTATATCATAACCGTGACGTGCAGGAAAATAGTCACCAAAGCCTGCAAGCATGAGGTCTGCTCCTTTTGCATTAGTGAGCCTTATATCTCTGCCGTTGACCCCTGTAAGCACTGAATTAAAGCGTCTTTCCAAGCCGTCGAGCCCTGTGTCCTCAGTGCCGACAAACCCCAAAAGATGACTTGCCAAGTGGTCGTTCGGATAATATCTCATAACGGCAGGCTCAAGATATATTCCTTTTATACTGTGGTCTTTTATGAACTCTCTGACACGCTGCGCTTCGTTGCTGTCTACCTTTGGTTTAATAACTTGATATTGCGAAGATGTTCTGGCGGCTCTTTCCATGACAAGAAGAAAATCGACACCAAGAATGTATGATAATCCCTCAGCGATAAATCTGACATCCTGTTCTTTTTCGGAAATTTCACGCGGGCTTATAAAAACATTTTCAACAGGTCCGCTCATTGCGAGAATTTTTCCGTTTGTATCGTAAATTGTTCCGCGCGAGGCATTTATTGTTGTTTCTCTAAGCTGACTGCTAAGTGTGCGCGCCTCGTAGTATGCATTATTTGTGATTTGGATATCATAGAGTCTGAAAGCAAGCAGTATAAACGCAGCAACACCGCACACTGAGAGCAAAAACAATGTACGGATAAGAAGCGTATGGCTGAGTTTTTCTGTTTTGCGCTTGCCGCTTGTTGGCCTAACCCTTATATCGGGGTTAGCTCTGACTCCACTTGACATATACCGAAATCCTTTCGTTATCTTCTAAAATAATCCGTTAGTGATTTTAGAAATTCTGCAAATCCTTGCACGCCACGCTCCTGTTCGGGCGTTATCACCACCGCGGTGTCACGCGGCAATGTTGTTATTGTCATTATCTGCGCCGCGTCGGGTCTTGACATACCAAGCTCATCTCTTGCTATTCTTTCGATTTCTTTTAAGTCTATGCTGCTTTCAAAAGCAAGCTCCAGTGTTCTGTGCTTTTCCGTGAGCGTACGAAGCTGAGTGCTCATTCTGACTGCTTCTGTTGCCGCCTCGTTATAGCTGACCTGTGCGAGCACTACAAAAACCATAAGAACCGAAATAATGAGTGTTCCGATAATTGCAAATATGGATATACCCGGCACTTTGATATTAATCAGATTTTCTGCACGCTTTTGCAAAGGCTGTTTCTTTTCGATGACAGGAGCTTTTTTGTCCGCTTTTATTTTTTTTGCGGGCGGAGCATCCATTTTAATTGTTTTTGCATCAAGCATTGCAGTATTTCCCGACATGGTTTTGCTCCTTTCTAAATCCTCTCAGCCACTCTGAGTTTGGCGCTGCGTGCTCTGGGGTTTTGTTTTATATTCTCGTCACTTTCCGTAACCGGTTTTTTTGTTATTATTTTCAGAACCTGCACCTTATTACATATACAAACCGGTGCTTTTCTATCACATGTACAGCTTGCCGCGTAATCCTGAAATGCTCTTTTTACTATTCTGTCTTCAAGAGAGTGAAACGATATTACGCATAATCTTCCGCCGTGATTTAATATGAAAGGCACGGTATCTATCATTTCATTTAAGACTGAGAGCTCGTCACCGACTGCTATTCTTAGTGCTTGAAAACAACGTTTCGAGGGGTGCTGCTTTTCACGTCTTGCTGCTGCGGGAATTGCAGAGAAAATAACTTCGTTCAATTCAAAAGTGGTGTTTATCGGAGAAGCAGTGCGCTTATTAATAATCTGCTTTGCTATTTGCCTTGAGTATTTTTCTTCGCCGTACTTAAAGAATATTTCGGTAAGCTTTTCTTCCTGCCATGTATTTATAATCTCAAAGGCTGTCAGCGGTCCGCTTTTATCCATTCGCATGTCGAGTTTTGCGTCTGATTGATATGAAAACCCGCGTGCGGCATCATCAAGCTGCGGGGATGAAACTCCAAGGTCATATATTGCTCCGTCTATTGCGTTTATATTTAAGCCGTCGAGGATTTTTACCGTGTCTTTGAAGTTTCCGTGAATGATTGTTATTTTGTCTTTGTAAGCTCCGAGTTTTTCCCCGGCTTGCTCTATGGCGTCCAAATCGCAGTCAATCGCTATGAGTCTTCCCGTTTTAAGTCTTTTTAGAATTTCGAGCGAGTGACCTGCCCTTCCGAGCGTACCGTCTACATATATTCCGTCCGGTTTGATTTGCAGAGCTTCTAAACTCTCGCTTAGTAAAACAGGTGTATGTTTCATCAGAAGTCAAGCTCGTCCATAACATCGGCAAGATTTTCCTTTGATGTTTCCTGCTCGTTAATCTGTCTGAACATTTCACTGTCCCAAAACTGCACTACCGTACCTAAGCCGACTACCGCAACGTCTTTTTGCAGCCCAATTCGCTCACGCAGTTTTTGAGGAAGCAAAAAGCGCCCTTGCTTGTCGAGCTCACATCTTGCAGCATTCGAAAAGAACGGTCTCATTTTCGGCTGCTTGCGTATCGGCATGGCTCTGACTTTTTCAAGGAAGCGTTCCCAACTTTCATTTGAGTATGCTGTGAGACAGTCTTCATTTGAAATGGTGACATGGAATACTTCACCTAATTCACGCCTCAGTTCGGACGGGATAAATAAACGACCCTTATCATCAATTTTATGGTCATAGCTACCGGTCATTTACTTCCCTCCTTTCGGCATATTTGAGTGGTTTTGTGGGTTTATTCAACACTTCGCTCCATTATTCACCACGCACATACCCCGAATTATACCTGCTAATTACTCAAATGTCAAGCATTTTTAACGATTTTATGTATATTTTTTCAATATAATATGCAATACTAAATACGGTATATTCACTTTTTATGAATATACCGTATTTAGTGGTAACAAAATTTATGGAAATTTAATTTACTTTATGATAATATTATTTTCAAATACGAAAGATTAAGGACGTGTTTATGAAGAGATTTTTGACTATAAAGGAATTTTCCCACTTTTCGGGTATAGAACAAACCACCCTGCGCTATTGGGACGAGATAGAACTTTTTTCACCAAATTGGCGTAACCCGGAAAATAATTACAGATATTACACTCCCGAGCAAATAATTACAGTTAAGTTTATTTCCGTACTGAGCAGCTTAAACTTCCCTCTGAAAACTATCAGCGGCATGACGGACATACGAACCCCCGAAAACATTGTCCGCCTCATTGAAGAAAAAGAAAAAGAATTAGATATGGAAATGACAAAGCTGCGCGAATGTTATTCCATTGTCCATGCGCGCCTCGAACTTATACGCTACGGAATTAGACTGAGCAACGGATATAAGGCATTAAACGGCGTCAGACTTGATAATTGGACCGACGGCGACGAGGGCATAAATGTTGACGAAACTAAAATCTGCGTCTTAAAAAGAGATGAAAAAACTTACATACTCGGAGAGCCTAACGAGTATGCCGAAGACGAAGAATGGTACGACCCTTTTATGCGTTTTTGCCATAGCGCGCCGGAGCTTCGCGTCAATCTGCACTACCCTATCGGCGGCTACCATGAATGTCTGCATGATTTTATAAATGACCCCGGAAAGCCTCAGCGGTTTTTCTCACTTGACCCGACAGGCAACCGCAAGCGTACCGCAGGCGATTATCTTGTCGGCTTTAAGCGCGGTTATTACGGCGATATGGGAGACCTTCCCGAGCGCATGAGAGCCTATCTCCAAGAAAACTCACTTAAAACACACGGACCTGTATATATCTTGTATCTGTATGATGAAATATGCATGACTGACCGCTCAAACTACCTTGCACAAATCAGTGTAGCCGTTTCACATAAGTAATATCCAAACCTTAACCGAATACTTTCCATGCCGCTTTTGCAAGGTCGTTACACACGTCTATTTTACCGCTCGAAAGACGTGTTATTGACGCACCCGTCGTTACAACAACCACCCCTCGGTTCGGGCTTATTTTATAGTCATATTGCGAAAACAAACCGAAAGAGCTGCCTGTATGCCAGTAGAAACCCTCACGGGGCAAAAAATCACCCACCGAGTAACGGGTTGCGAGGCCTTGGTCGTACGAAAAACCTTTAACATTTGTTTTGTGCATCTCGTTGACAAGATTTGACGGTAAAATCCTCACGCCGTCAAGCTCTCCGTTATTTCCTATCATCGAGAGTATTTTTGCATAATCAAGAGCACTTATAGTAAGGTTTGCATGCGCAAGATGCAGGTCGTGACCGGGCGTGTCTGTTTGCGTGACCGCAAGCTGCGCAATAATACTTTGCGTCACATTGTGCCTGTCGTCATACATAACCGCTATGTTGTCGGTATTGTTTAAGTTTTTTGGCACAAACGCAGCGTCTATACCAAGCGGGTCGAAGAGCACCTCTTTTGCAAACGTATCAAGGGATTTTCCCGATACTCTTTCACAAAGAGCACCAAGCACTGCGTAGCCGAAGTTGGAATACTCAAAGAGTGAACCGGGTTTGTTTCTGCGAAAAGACGAGCCTCTTTCGATTAAATATCTGACCGACTCTGTTGAATTATTGTCACGTGATACCAAAAACGCACCGGAGTCAAAAATCGAAGATGTATGCTGCATGAGCATTCGTGTTGTGACGGGAGTGTCGGGAAAATGCGGATTTTTAACTTCATATCCAAAATAATTTGATATATCCGTGTCTAAGTCGATAAAGCCGTCATCTACTAATGTCAGTGCACAAATTGCCGTCACAAGCTTTGAGAGCGAAGCTATCCGGAACTTCGTTTGACTTGTGACCCTTTGCCTTGCTTCTATGTTTGCATTGCCGTATTCGTAGGTATAGTATTCTTTTTTTGCTCCGTCATACACAACAAGACTTACAGCGGCACATTTATAGTCCTTTGCAATCGCATCTAATGCCGCATTTATTGCAGAGTATTCCGAGCTAATACTTAGCTGTGTAATATCAAGAACCCTTGGTGTCGATATGTCACCGTCGGGTCCTGTGTGCGGGTCGCCTGCATTAGGGTCATCGGGGTCTTCGTGACCCGTCGGGTCAGTAGGGTCTTCGGGGTCGGTCGAGCCGGTTGGGTCATCGGTGCCCGCAACGCCACCTGCAGGTGGCGTGGGATTATCCGGTGCGGGCGACTGATCTCCCGCGGGTGTCGGCTCGGCGGTAGGCAGTTCAAGCAGACCAAAGTGTTTTGATATCGCTAAAAACCATGCACCTAAGGCTACTAAAATAATAATAGTCAGTACAATAATTATTCCTACTTTTCCGTCTTTGTTATTCATATTAAATAACCCTTTGTGGTGTAAAGTTAATATAGTCGGCAGATATTATCTCATAATTAATTCCGTCATGCACTCCTCGGGTGGCAAGGCGATGCCCCTCGCTGTGCAAGTGTCCGTAATAGCAGTCTTTAACTCCGAATTCATTAAGTAGAGATATCACATCATCACATATTATGTTACCAAGTCGCGGCGGATAATGCAAGAAGCAAAGTATTTTTGATGCGTCTTTTGCCGCTTCAAGCGATGCACGAAGCCGTATCAACTCCCTTGCAGTGATTTTTGCATTTTGCTGAGCAGTAAGCTTATCGTCACTGAGCCAGCCGCGTGTACCGCATATTGCCACATCATCATAATTAAAAGAGTTGTTGTGCAAAATGTCGATTGATTTTAATTCGTTTTTTTCAAAAAATTCCTTCATTTTTGAAACCGTTGTCCACCAGTAGTCATGGTTTCCTTTAATCAGAATTTTTTTGCCCGGCAGATTTTCAATATACCTAAAATCTTCGAGGCTCTCTTCGAGCGATATCCCCCATGAAATATCACCGCACATAACACAAAGGTCGTCTTCACTAAGAACCTTAAAACCCTGCGTCAGCTTGTCCATATAGTCCACCCATTTACCGCCGAAGACATCCATAGGCTTGTCGATACCATGCGATAAATGTAAATCCCCGATTGCGTAAAGAGCCAAATTTGTCAGCCTCCCAAAAATTCCAAAGCAGCAGATTTCATTTCATCTTGTTTGATGAAGCCCGAAAAACGAGGTTTCGCCGTCTTTAGCCCGAGCAGCCGCGCCGGTGCACTGACACCCGTATGCTCAGAGAGTACATCAATCAGCTTTGCACCGCTGACATCGGTTTTTACCCCGAGTGCGTCAAGCACACTTTCGCAAAACTTAAACGGACTCGCAGTTGATACAATAACCGACAGCGTATCATCGCCCGTATTTTTTCTATAATCCTGCATTACCTTGCAAGCAACTGCCGTGTGTGTATCAATCAGATATTTATCATTTTCCCATGTGTCGGCAATAGTTTTTTTTGTGTCTTCCTCGGAGCAGTAGCCCGAGGCGAACATATTTTGCAATCCTCTTAAAACAGGTGCGGGAACATCATAACGCCCGCTGCCTGCAAGAGACGACATGTATGATGAGACCACAGCTCCGTCTTTGTCCGAGAGCTCATATAAAAGCCTTTCCAAGTTACTGGAAACGAGTATGTCCATTGACGGTGACATGGTTGTGTAAAACGCTCTGTTTTTATCATATGCTCCTGTTGTAATAAACTGCGTCAAAACATCATTTCTGTTTGAAGCACATATAAGCTTATTAATCGGCAGCCCGATTTTAAGCGCATAGTATGCCGCTAATATGTTGCCGAAATTTCCTGTCGGTACGCAGAAGTTTATTTTTTCACCAATTTTTATTTTTCCGCTTTTTACAAGGTCGCAGTAGGCGGATACATAATAAGCTATTTGCGGAACAAGCCGACCCCAGTTTATGGAATTGGCCGAGGATAAAAAGAAGCCCTTATCATCAAGTTTTTTTGCAAGCTCTTTATCCGAAAAAATCTCTTTAACGCCTGTTTGTGTATCATCAAAGTTTCCCTCAACAGCCGTCACACCCACATTATCACCACGCTGTGAGGTCATTTGAAGTTTTTGAACCTCTGAAACACCGTCTTTTGGATAAAATACCATGATTTTAATTCCCGAAATATCGCAAAAGCCCTCAAGTGCCGCTTTGCCTGTATCACCCGAGGTTGCCACAAGAACGCATACATTTTGATTTTTTGCATTTGTCCTTTGAAGCGAACTGACCAAAAGATGCGGCATTACTTGAAGCGCCATATCCTTAAATGCAGATGTCGGCCCGTGCCATAGCTCCAAAAAATGTGTATTTTTATTTATTTCGTAGAGTGGAGCAATATCAGACGATGTAAAGCCCGTCTCGTTATACGCCGCGCTTGTAAATCCATTTAGCTGAGTTTCTGAAAACTCATCGAGAAATAGCCCCATTATGTAAGCGGAACGCTCCGAATATGGTTTTGTCACTAACTCACTCAGCTTTTCGAGACTTACGGACGGAAATGACTCGGGCACATAAAGACCGCCGTCTTTTGAAAGCCCCCTTGTTATAGCCTCGGAAGCCTTTATTTTGGTATTATCGCCTCTTGTACTTTGATATAACATTTAATTTACTCCGAATGCATTTTCAATATGGTTTATTTTATAAGGCTGTGTATATATTTCCATAACATCAAAGCGCGGCTGCAATTTTGCCGGTCTTTTTGCCAAGTAGTAATTTGCCGTTGCGATTATCTTTTTTTGCTTTGATTTGGTAACAAATTCGCGGGCATGTGCAAAATCAGCATTTTTCCTTGTTTTAACCTCTACAAAAACAAGAAATTCCCTGTTTTTTACAATAATGTCAATCTCGCCGAAACGAGAACGAAAGCCCTTTGAAACAGTAGTATAGCCCTTATCGCTCAAATACTCAAGGGCGACTTTTTCACCCCAATTACCCCGCTGTAATGTATCCATATCTTAATGAACCTTTTTCAAAAATGTGACCCTGTGTATATCACTTGCCCCAAACTCCCGAAGCTTTTCATAATGAAGCTTTGTGCCGTACCCCTTATGCTTTTCAAAGGAGTATTGCGGGTAGTCCTTTGCTAATTCCATTATATATCTGTCTCTGCTGACTTTAGCTAATATTGACGCCGCTGCAATTGATATTGACTTGCCGTCTCCTCCGATGATGCACTTGTTGGTGTGCTTTATGCCGGAGTTTCGGTTGCCGTCAATGAGGGAAATGTCGGGTTTTATTTTAAGACCCTCTATTGCTCTATTCATCGCAAGATATGTTGCGTTTAGAATGTTCACTTCGTCAATTTCGTTGTTATCAGCCGAGGCTATCGAGTATGCAAGAGCGATATTAATAATTTCATCGTAGAGCCTTTGCCTTGTTTCGGCAGAGAGCTTCTTTGAGTCGTCTATCCCTTTAATCGGGGTATCATTCGGCAGTATGACCGCGGCGGCAAAAACCGCTCCTACAAGAGAGCCCCTTCCCGCTTCATCAACGCCGCATATGATTTTGTATCCTTGTTTTAATAAATCTCGTTCAATCTCTGTCATGTCTGCTCAAGTGTAATCCTTCCAAGTTTCCCGCCGCGAAATTCATCAAGCAAAATTACAGCCATGCGTTCCGTATCAAGCTCACCGCCCGAAATCTTGAAGCCTCGCTTTTGCGCGGCGCTATGCAGCAGATCATACCCGCTTTTGTCACTTAAGTCACTGAGTTTATAACGCTCGGTCAGACTCTGCGGATAAAAGGCACACAGCCTTGCCATAAGCGCAGCGCCAAGCTCCTCTATGTCCATTATTTCATCGCGTATCGCCCCTGTAAAAGCGAGATTTTCCGCAACAATTTGGTCTTCAAATTTCGGCCACAAAACTCCGGGTGTGTCAAGGAGCTCAAGTCCGTTGTCGAGGGCTATCCATTGCTTGCCGCGAGTAACTCCCGGTTTGTCTGATGTTTTGGCTGCTTTTCTTTTTGCCGCTCTGTTAATAAATGACGACTTTCCTACATTCGGAATTCCAACCACCATCAGGCGGATTTTTCTGCCTGTTTGCCCTTTTGCTACAAGAGCTGCCATTTTTTCGGCAAGAAGCTCTCGTGCCGCAGTATTTACACGCTCTATTCCCCTGCCACTCTTGCAGTCGGTTTCTATGACTGCCGCGCCGTTTTTTTTCAGCTGTGCGACCCATTTTTTATTTTGCACGGGGTCTGCCTGATCAACTCTGTTAAAAATAATCAGACGGGGCTTTGAGCCCGTGAATTCATCAAGGTCGGGATTTCGGCTCGAAATAGGTATACGTGCGTCGATAATTTCACATACAGCATCAATCAGCTTTATGTTTTCGGCAATCATTCTGCGCGCTTTGGTCATATGTCCGGGATACCACTGAATATTCATCTGACAACCCCAAACCGGCTCCAGTCGCGCGGCTCCGTGCGACTTTCCCCGGGTATCAAAATAAAGAGCACCTTTCCTAAAATATGCCGGGTGTCGATTTGACCCACATCAGCGCTCCTGCTGTCGATTGAAGCAGCTCTGTTATCGCCCATAACAAAAACATGTCCCTCTTTGACAATTACAGGTCCTTGAAAACCGTCCCTGTTTGTAGTCATCGTGTAGGTATACGGCTCGTCAACAAGCTCACCGTCAACAAAAACCTCACTCGTATCAAAGTTAATATCTACGCTTTGACCCTCGGTTGCTATTACACGCTTAACAAGAGGTATATTATTAAATCTATCTACATTGGTTGACTGAAAGACAACAATATCGCCGTTTTGAGGTTCATAAAACAAACTTCGCATGATAACCCTGTCGGTGTCCTTGAGCGTACTTTCCATAGATCTGCCGACAACTCCGATTGACCTGCCGATAAAGATAAAAATCAATATGCCGCAAATCAAAGCTGAGAAAAGGCATTGCACCCAGTCGTACAAATCCATTTGAACCTTGCTTTTTTCCTCTTTATTTTTTACTTTTTTTACTTTTTGTTCTTCCAAAATAAATCTCCCTCTTAGGTCAGTTTAACTCCCCAAATACGCTGCCCGCGTGTACCTATAACGATAGTATTTTCAAACACTGCGGGTGATGCTTCCACTAATGTACCGATGCTCATTTTATCAAGCACTTCCCCTGTGAGGCCGTCAAGCAGATGCATAACACCGTCTGCTGTGTTATAGATTATGTATCCCTTTTCGTCTTCGGTATAAACACAAACAGGCGAGCTCCACGAATACCGTGTGGTTTGAAACTCCCAGATAATTTCACCCGTGCTTTTGCTTATCGCTGCAAGTATACCCGTTCCCGCACTCGGCGTTCTTGCAACAGGCACAAATATCATATCCTCAAGGTCATATTTTCCGACGGCGATAGTCCCCTGCACACCGCCTGAAACACCACTCACCGTTCGGCAATTATAGTCGACCTGCCAGACAATTTCACCTGTTTCAGCGTCAAGCTTCCATATCGGCACTACAGCCGCGCTGCTTGCAGGGGCACGCCAACCCCCGTGAAAACCCGTACTGATGTATATGTAAGCCTTTTGGTTTTCTATCGAGAACACGGGTGAATTGTTTGTATCATCAAGAGAGTCATGTGCCCATACTGTTTCAAGTGTGTTTAAGTTGAGACACAGCATATGACCGCCGTTATCGGCAAAGTATGCATATCCCTCATATATAACGGCACTGGTTTCAATACCATACCAAAACTTGTTGCCGACATTTGAACGCTTGCCTCGAAAGCGCCATTTTACTGTTTCGGGGTTTATGCTGATTGTACCTTCATTCGGGTCATAGTCCGTATTCAAGTCGAGTATGTATATAATACCGTTTTCGCTCGGATATATCAGACGGTCGTTTTCCGCATCTACAAGCGGCGAGGAGTCTGCCGCATTCCAGTTGCGCGGGGCAAAGCGGTCACTAAAACCAAACTCATGGAGCACCTTACCGTCTATCAAGCTGACTATAAGGATACGTGCCGAACCTCGTGCATTGTTATCCCCTGCTCCGAGATATAAGAGCGGATAACCCCTCGGGTCGAGAGATCCGGCGCCCTTAAACGACCAGCCCAAAAACAGTCTGTCACGGGTATCTTTACCTGTTTCAAGCTCCTGAAAGTATACATAGCCATCCATTGCGGCATAAACAACTTCAACAAGCCCCTCTTGCTCCTTTGCCCAATTATGCATGTTCATAATGGCTTTTGTTTCATTATCCCAACGGACTATAAGCGGCTGACCGGACCAACCATGCCCTGTCCACATTCTGCCCGCATCGCCTGCAAGAGAAGCGGTGGCACGCTGCCAGTTTGCGCCGAATTTTGCTTTGGTTATGTTTGCATATCCCCAAGCGCCGCTGTCTCGAAAGTTGTTTCCGCGAAACGCCGTTATACCCTCAAGCATGGAATATTCATCAGCAAGTCCGAAATTAAACGGCTTTTCAAATTCGAATTCGCTTACTATGGCATTTTGCACCATAATATCTTCTGAAATAAGCAGAATGCTCGGGTCAGTATTTTCCGTGGCGCGAGGCTCAAACGAAAGCAGTATCGGCGGAGGTGGTTCGGGGGTTGGCTCGGGCGTAGGTTCGGGCGTGGGACTTGGCGTAGGCGTCGGGGTTGGAGTAGGCTTCGGGGTGGGTATCGGCGTAGGCGAGGGTGTGGGAGGCTCGGGGGTTTTGACTGCAAATATAGAAAAATCAACTACTTCAAACGTTAATCTACCGTCTGTAATGCCGATTGTAAGCACAGACGGCATTACCAATATAATAACAAGGAATGTAAGAATTCCTGCAATCAATATAGGAAAACGCTTTTTCACGATAGCCTTACTCCCCTAATATCCATGCCGCCTTTTGTGCCGACCACTGCTATGTTATTAAACACAGCAGGAGATGCTTCAACGAGAGAACCGAGATTAATGCTGCTTAGCAGCTGACCAGTCAGCCCGTCAAGCAAAAACATATCACCTGCAGTATCGGTATGAATTATATAGCCTTTGCCGTCCGCATTATACACACATACGGGCGAACTCCACGAGTAGACACTCGTATGCTCCCAGACTATTTCGCCCGTGCTTTTTCTTATTGCCGCGAGAACTCCCGCACCTTGCGTCGGAGTCCTTGCAACAGGCACAAAAATCAAGTCACTGAGACTATTGCTGCCTGATGCTATGGTGCCTTGTATACCACCGGATACACCGCTGACTGTATGGCAGTTATAATTAACCTGCCAAATAATTTCACCTGTTTCGGCATTAAGCTTCCATATGGGTGTTTGCGCCGCTGTATCTGCGGGAGCTCTCCAACCGCCGTGAAAGCCTGCGCCGAGGTAAATGTATGCTTTTTCGTTTTCAATGGAAAATACGGGTGAGTTGTTTGTATCATCGAGGGAGTCATGCACCCATACGATTTCCAATGTATTCAGATTTAAGCATAACATATGACCGCCGTTATCCGAAATGTATGCAAATCCCTCAAATATTGAAACACTCGACTCAATCCCGTACCAGAACATACCGCCCTGCTCATGCCTTTTGCCGTCAAAACGCCATTTTATTATGTCTGACGGCGATACACTGATTGCACCAAACTCGGGATTGTATCTTGTATTTAAGTCCATTATGTAGAGCAAACCGTTTTCACTCGGATAAATAAGCCTGTCGTTGAGGGTACATATAAGCGGCGAGGAGTCTGCGTACGAATGTGGCTCGGGAAGCTTTCGCGGAGCAAAGGAGTCATCTTGCCCAAATGTGTAAAGGATTGCTCCGTCAATGAGGCTGATAATAAATATTTTTGCATTGCCGAGCGCACTGTCATAGCCTGCACCGACATATAAGAGCGGATAACCGCGCGGGTCAATAGCTCCGCTGCCCTTAAACGTCCAGCCTATAAAGAGCTTATCGCGGGTATCTTTTCCCGTTTCGAGCTCTTGGAAGTATATGTAACCGTCCATTGCGGCATAGATAACTTCCGTAAGCTCCTCTTGCTCTTTTGCCCAATCAAACATATTTGACATTATTGCACGGGTTTCAACAGGCCATTTTGTAATAAGCGGCTGACCTGTCCAACCGTGACCGCGCCAAAGTGCACCGTCGGGAGCTGTAAGAGAACCCGTAGACCGCTTCCAAATTTCGGTAAGCGTTCCCTCTGTAATGTTTGCGTATCCGAACGAGGCATTTTCGCGGAAATTATTGCCACGAAATGTTGTTATTGCTTCTATTTTTGAATATTCGTCACCGTGAGCGAAGTTAAATCTCGGAAAAAAATTAAATGTTTCGGTTATCTGACCGTCTGCCATGACAGATGCAGCGGCTATCATATTTTCGGGCTGTGTACCCGATACTGCACGCGGGTTTAAGAAAGACGGCTCCGGTGTAGGAACGTAAGCACTCCCGCCGTCCCCCCCGTTTACAACGGGAGTTCCCTCCGGCGGTATATCCGGATCATCTGCTTCATTACATGCCGACAAAGCAAGCAACATAATAATGATGATTGAAATCAGCTTGATAAAAAGTTTGATGTTTTTCCTTGTTTTTTGCATGAGTCAGCAGCTCCCTCTTAGGTAAAGTGAATGTGATTATTTATATGCTCATTGCAAAAGCAGTGATATCCGTTGCATTTTGAGCAGTAACGAAACTCCATGTCGGGATAGTCCGTGTCGGTTTTGCCGCAAACCGCACATATATGGCGGTACGGCTTATCGGCAAGGTCTTTTTTCGCACGTTTTGCGGCTTTCTTGAAGTTGATTGTCTGCTTTGACATCGAAAATTTAAGCGGGCGTATGTATGAAAATAAATCGTAGCCGCAGAATATAAAGAAGTTCAGCAACGCTATGAGCGGCAAAAAGGCTGTCGCAAACTGCCCTGCCAAGACTTCGGATATAATAGAGAATGTAAAAAATGCGGCATTTGCAAGTGCAAGCCACTTGATTTTTATCGGTATGATAAGAAACAGTCTGACCGTAAAATCGGGAAGCAGTACCGCAAAAGCAAAAAACATAGAAAGGTTAATAAAGCCTGCCGTTAAATAGACCGGTAAGAATAATATATAATACATGATAAAGCCGTATATTATGTTAAGAAGTATGCCGAAGATGTAATAAATCGTAAATTTTGCAGTCCCCCATTCACGCTCGAGTGTGCTTCCGATAAAGTAGTAGAAATACAGCATCAGTGCAGTGAAAAACATATTGTTGTTAATAGGTAAGAATATCCATGTCAAAAGCCGCCAAACCTGTCCTTGCATAATGAGCGGCGGCGAAAACGCCAAAAACACTCTCAGCTCAAATGTGCCGACAAGAAACACGGCAGCAGATAATATAACCACAAATATCATCAGCTTTGGTATTCCAAAACCACGATGTCGCTGACAAAATCTGTCTATGATATGATTTAGCTTTTTCACTGTCGCTAAGGCTCCCTTAGTATATTGTTTGCTTACGGCATAGGAACAGTTCCTGTGCTACTAACTTTATACTATAGCATATATTTGTGTTTATTTCCATATTATCTTCTTGAAAAAATGCTTGCATTTCATATATTCATGTGCTATCATACTTTGGCATGTCCAATTTTCGGGATTTTTGGAGGATTATAAAATGGATTTGATTAAATCGCTAAGCGAGGAATATATGAAGCCCGAGCTGCCGCCCATGAATGTCGGCGACACTGTTAGGGTTACTGTTAGAGTTAAAGAGGGCAACCGCGAACGCAATCAGGCTTTCGAGGGCACTCTTATTGCCAAAAAACACGGTGGCATTAACGAAACCATTACAGTCAGACGCATTTCTTATAATGTCGGCTGCGAAAAGGTTTTCCCCGTTCATTCACCCTCAATTGTTTCTATTGAAACAATTCGCCGCGGTAAGGTTCGCAGAGCCAAGCTCTATTATCTTCGCGATAAGATTGGTAAAAAAGCCAAGGTTAAAGAAAGAATTAACAAAGGCGCATAAGTTACATAATATAACTAAAAACAACAAGGGGACAGAACTTAAGCTCTGTCCCCTTGTCATTTTTTAGTGTTTAACCAAATCGCTTGTTTTTGTTTTTCCGTGCAGCCTCAGACTTCTTGCGACGCTTTACGCTCGGACTCTGATAGTACTCTTTTTTCCTTAAATCTGAGAGGACGCCGGACTTAGCACAGTTACGCTTAAATCTTTTAAGTGCACTGTCGAGATTTTCACCGTCTTTTACATGTACTTCTGACATAGTTTTTCGCCTCCTCTCCATGCTCATGTTCCAATCGGAACGGGTAAAACATTTTTGAGCAAGAGGATTATATTGCTACAACCCTGCGTTTGTCAACATTTATTTTGGATTTTTTCTTACATACCACGGTCTGTTTACCGGTTTTTTGTCTTCGACCTCGACTCCGACATTATTTCGAGCCTCCTCGTCATGGTCGATTATTATCTTTTCGACACTGCTGATGTCCCACTCACGAAGTGCCTGACTGACTGTTTTGCGTGTTTCTATAACATCTTCGATGGTTTCATCAGGCTCGTCGGGTTCATCTATCGTAATCCTTATAGGTGTTACAACCTGCGGCTTCACAGGCTCCGGCGCAGGTTCAACAACAGGTGCCGCGGGCGGCGGTGCAGCAACAGGCTTTTGTGCAGCGGGTTTTACAAGCGTGCCGGGGGTTCTCGGCTCGTCAAGTTCCTTGATGATTGCTCCCATCATTGCTTCTGTTCTGCGCTTGACATCCGTGCATACACAAGCAAACATCATAAGTGTAAGTGCCTTGCGAATTCTGATACGAGAGTCGGGGTTCGGGTCTTTGTAATCTTTTATTACATTATCAACGACAGACTCAACACCACCTTTGGAGTTGTCATCACTTTGTCCGCTTTGCTTCATTGCCTCGCAAAGGTAATTATACAGCGTGCTTTCTTTGATAATCGCTTCGCTGCCGTCTTTTGCCTTGCCGTTGACGTAGCTCATAAGCATTGTGATATGCTCAAGTTTAATACATTCTTTAAGTGCGTTGATAATGAGTATTCTCGCTAAGTGCACTTCCTCATACTTCTTGCCGACAGGGTTTTCCACCCAGCCTCTTTTTACCCAGTTTTGTATGGTAGAGCCCTCAAGCCCCGTAACCGTACATACCTGCGATAAGCTCAGTCCGCCTGTTGCTTCAAGGAGCATTTCGATTTTCGCAAAACCTTTTTCATTCTTGTCGGAGCCTGTTTTCCCTTGCAGTGCAGTATCATTTACATCAAGCATAGTACTCTCCTTTCCTCCCGCTCAGAGAGGTTGTAAGTTATGTAAGGATTTCACGGTTGGGGGTTCTTGCGGTGCCTGTCTTGTGATTTTCCGTATTATATCATAGGTTCATCGTGAACGTCAAGAGGAAAGTTGTAGACAAAGAATTGGCGTTGTGCTAATATGAAAAACCCACAGTCACTCAGTTTTACCGAAAGGAACAGGATATGCATACTCTCATGGAGCAGCTGAAAAGGGTTTTTGACTTTACTAAGTCAAAACGAACGCTAATCGGCAGATTGGCTTATGCTGCTTTTGCTGTCGGCTTGATAGTTTTGATATATTTCTTGGTTTCCGGCAGGGTTGATCTTCAAGAAAAAGAAAAGCGTGAACACGAGGAGCAAGTTGCATATGTTGACTCTGTGCTAAAAAGCATAGATAGGTATTACAGCGAATTTACATCGGCATCGGGCAACGAGGCTCGCAGAGTTGAGGTATATCACGGATTTCTCGAATATAAGGCGGCAACCTTTAATAATAAGCGTAATAACGATGAAATATACGAGAGCCTGAACACTACGTTTTATAACATGAATGTAGCGTACTATAACGAGTATGACGCAATTGTCGACACTATAGAACACAGTGCCGCCATTGATATAAGCGAGCTTGACGACTATATAAATGACTACCTGCAAAAATCATATACAATCTATGACACTTTCAACGAAAGCGGAACTTCCGGCATCATTTTCGATAACGAGCAAGAGCCCATTGATAGAGAAAGATATGTTCTTTTCAATGAGCTTTCTGAAATAAAAGACGTGTTGGCAGATAGCGATTTTTTCAGCGACAGCCTCATAAAAATCAGCAGCCATATTGAAGATTTGGCCGGCATTAAAGAGTTTATAGAATACGGGGTTATTTTCGGCAGCCAGCCACAAGCCGAGCCCCTGCTCGAGCGTATTGACGGACTGATAAAGACATATTCAGATATGCTGACAGACGAAAAGCATTTCGCAACTTATTCGGAAATTGAGGCGCTGCTCGACCGCAAAAGAGAATGGTTTCTCGGCAATTACAACGAGCTTCTGCGTGAAATAACAATAAAAGTATATGACGGCTTAAGCGAGAGAGATACAGTAATTCAAAAAACCGGCGACTTAATGGCTTTAATCAATTTGTTAAATGCGGAACAAATAATAGACACCGAAAGCCACGATGATTTATACGAGCGTATACGAAACACTATTTTTGAATATACAGACTCTTTTTGGCTTTGGCCAATGGACGACTACTATGCAGTATTTGCCGGATACGGGTGGCGAATGTTTGGTGGAGAGCACAACTATCATGGAGGAATAGATGTACACGGTTCAAATTCCGAGGGAGTTGATATTAACGGTGCACCCATTCGTGCAGCAAAATCGGGAATGGGATATTTTCATCAGGTAAGCAGAACCTCCGGAAGATGTGTTATTATTGACCATGGCGACAACACATTTTCACTATACGCTCATGCATCAAGGCTTGTAGGAGAAAACAGATTTGTCAGACAGGGCGAAATTATAGCTTATGTCGGCTCGACCGGAAGATCGACTGCACCCCACTTGCATTTTGAGATACGAACAGGCAGAGATAATACAAATATATTAGGCAACTGGCTCAAATACGACCTTGTTCCAAATAATCCGATAGCTCATGAAATTGACCACGGGAGAGCAGTTCGCACAGGTCATATATCTTATATCTATGATTTTCCTTATATTCCTTAATGAGGACAAGGGCAAAAAAAAGTATCCCCCGACTTGGTCGGGGGATACTTTTCATCGGTTCTTACTTGAGTTCGACTTCGGCACCTGCGGCGACTAACTTTTCTTTAAGTTCGTTAGCTTCGTCTTTGCTTACGCCCTCTTTAATGTTTGTCGGTGCGGACTCAACAAGTGCTTTTGCCTCTGCAAGTCCAAGTCCTGTAATTGTACGGACTTCTTTGATGACCTTAACTTTTTCTGCACCAAAGCTTGTCATTACGACTGTAAACTCTGTTTGCTCCTCGGCTGAAGCTGCGGGTCCTGCTGCTGCTCCGGCTGCCGGGGCTGCCATTGCTGCTGCTGATACGCCAAATACTTCTTCGAGTTCTTTTACCATTTCTGATAATTCAATAACTGTTAAACCTTTTATCTCTTCAATCAGAGATTGTACTTTATCTTTCGCCATTTGATTATACCTCCATTATTATTTTTCTGTTTCTTCTGTTTGGGCTGCAGGTTCTTCGGCTTGTGCCTGTGCTGCAGGTTCTTCTTGTGCTGCTGTTTCTGCTACGGGCTCGGCAACTGCTTCTGCTTCCGCTGCGGGCTCGGTTGCGGGTTCTTCCGCTTTTGCTTCCTCGACTGCGGACTCTTCTGCCTTCGGTTCTTCTGCTTTGGTTTCCGCTTTCGGTGCTGCGACATCTACGTCGACCGCTCCGCCCTTTTCGGCTACAGCTTTGAGCACGACAGCAAGGCTTGTAATAGGAGCAAGCAGTGTTCCGAGGAACTGAGCTTGAAGTATCGGCAGCGGCGGAATACTTGCTATTGCGAGAACTTCGTCTTTCGAGAGTATTTTGCCGTCCATAAATCCGGCTTTAATCTCAAAGTAATCGGGCAATTTGTCCGCAAACTCCTTGACAACTCTTGCCGGAGCAATCGGGTCATCCGCACTTGTAGCAAGAGATGTTGTTCCGACGAGTACGTTGTCTAATTCTTCAAAGCCTACGTTTTTAATAGCAAACTTCATCAGCGAGTTTTTGATGACACTGTACTGTACGTTTTCTTCACGAAGCTTAACGCGCATTTGTGTGTCTTCAATAACTGTGATACCTTTATAGTCAACAAAAACACCGGATTTGCTTTTTAGTCTTTCCGTCATTTCTTCAACTATTTGCTTTTTTTCTTGCAGTACTTTTTCACTTGGCATTTTCTTTTTCACCTCCCATAATGTTAGATTACATCCAAAAAAGTCCCTGTACAAAGACAGGGACAACAGCCATAACAAAGCTTTAGCTGTCCTCGGCAGGGGTTTACAAGCATTTTTGCTCTACCTGCTGTCTTTGGAACGCTTTGAGAATATATCAGAGGAAAAGCTGTTTGTCAAGCACGGGATATAATATTTTACGACAAATCACCCGCCCCTGCGGGGCACCCTCTTTACTAAAGAGGGCTTTGGGGAGTATCTATCCTATTTTTTCAGAAAAGCCGTCGGAGTCGTGAATGAGTCTTGCCTGACCGTTTCTCATCTGCATCTCTGATGGGTCCGGACCTTCATCAAGTATTAGAGTGATAGTATGCAAGTTAAGAATTCCGTCATCAGTTAAGGTTCCCGAATATAGATTTGCTCTTGTGAAAGCATCGTCTGTTTCGAGTCTGATCACATCTTGTACCACAAACACGGTAAAGTTCATTTCCGAACCTACAATAAAACCTCCGACTCCCTCTCCCACGACACCTCCCTCGGGACCCTCAGATGCTGTTTTGACACCAATTGTTAATCGCTGATTATCTTGCTCGTAAAATGTTACGAAAGAGTCGGCGAACTTATGTCCGGGGCTGCGCATATCGTCATAATTAGACGCTAAAAGAACATGCGGTGACGAAAGGAAAGTTCCTGTCATATCTGGCGGTGTGATACCTGCATAAATCGGCATACCAAGGTCAATAATTTTTTCTAACATATCGCTTGGTATTAAATCTCTTATATCTTGAGTCAGGCTGCTTACAATTTCATCAAAACTATCGTCACCGTTAATGTTTCCATCGTCATTTGTTTGATTGCCTAAATCAACGCTGTTATCCGGTGTTGTATCGGGAGTTGGCGAAGGCGTTAAATTCGGCGTGACTTCCGGTGCCGGCGCATGGGCGCAGGCTGCGGTCAGCATTACTATAAATATGAAAATCAAAATTGCTGTTTTCTTCATAATCATCACTCCATCACTATTCTTTTAGTAATTACTATAACTGGTAATCAATCTTTTATCTGTGCCGTCTGTACTTATCATGTACCAAGTGAGGGTGGAATTCTCGCCACTGGTGTAGTAGAAAAGCCAATCCCCTGTGATATTAAGACGAAGACCATACTCATCACTTAACAAAACACTTTCGGTTCCATCTACTCTGATTTTATAGAGAGATGCTGTTTCTATTGTACCAGGAGGTCTATTAAAATACCTATAATATATCCATTGTCCGTCTGTAACAAACTCACCTACCCAACCGGTTCCCCAACCATCTGCTGTCTCGGTAGCCTCAACTAATATAACTTCATCTAAGGTATTAACGTTCATTCTGCTGATGCCTCCGCCTATTCTGTAATACATCCATTCACCATCTACGATAAGGTTATCAAATTCGTCATTTACGGGAATTTCTTGTTTTCCTTCCCCGTTTGTTTTTACCCGGAAGATGCTATTTTTGTTAATCATCGAATAAAAAATGTAATCATCAGCAATATTAAAAAACAGATATTCATCTCCTCCGGTAACTAATGTCTCTCTTTCGCTGCCATCAATGCGGACTCTGTAAATCCCCGCATCACCCGTATACATTGAATGTGCATAATAAATCCAATCGCCGACTATGAGCACAGGCCATGCAGGCAGCCCTTCTATCGGTAGCGGCACCATTATAGTTCCGTCGGTTTTGTACATTTCTGACCGTGTGATTATCCAATCACCTATAACGTTGAAACTGCGATATACATCAATATCGTTTCCGTAAGGCAGCAATTGATTTTCTGTTCCGTCAGCCCGCATTTTATAAAGTGTATGATTGATGCAGTAATATATCCAATCACCTTTATAAACCGTGTATGCATCGCCGGAAGAATTGACATTTGCGTTTGAGCTGCCTCTTTCATACGGGTCGGTCGCAGTTAATGCCGGTATTTGTGACAGATGTTTAAGTTTAAACTCGGAAGAAGGCTGCGGCATATCGTCAAGATACTCATAAGTGCCGTCTGTATGCCAAACTAAGGTATTGCTGCGGATTTTTACACCATTTACGGTTGCTTCAAACCAATACTCTGCTCCTTTTTCGTCGGAATAATCGAGCATTCTGTATGTATAAACAATAATGGTGTCGTACGTGTCCGGTATAAACGGATACACCGTCGCCCTCTCGTTGTGGGGGGCTGTTAAATCAACTACGCGGCCTTCACCTAATTGCCTGCGTCTTCCGCTCTCTTCAGGCACGCCATTTTTGCAAAACACAAAATCAGAAGCTAAGGGTCGCTGATATTCATCGGGATTTGCTCCTGCAAAAATCAGCATACCCGAGTCTATCGACCATATTGCGGGTCCGTGCTCACCCATATAAGGGCCGTTCATTTGGGCATATAAAAATTCGATTGATAAATCAGGTTGGTCAATTCCGCCATCGTTACCTTTTGTTGGAACGTCTGTGATGTCCCCACTATCTGAGGTTGCAGGAGGATTGTTTTGCGGCAGTGTATGATCATTTGCATAACCATCTGTGTTTAGAAACCCACAAGCGGCGAGCGTAAAGAGCATAAGTATTACAAGAGTGAGCGATAGTAGTTTTTTCATTTTAATCCTTTCATTGTGCCAACTACCTTTTCGGTTCATTTCTTATCTTAAATTGTAGCATATTCAGTGGTTGTTGGCAAGGCAAAAACAATGCTCTCACTGCAAACAATGTGGAAGGGTTCTGCATTGTTTCAGCACAATAACCAAAGCAGTTTGGTTAAACTGCTGAAAATAAAAATCATGAATTTTCTTTGTTTGTTTCCTTAAATGTAGAAAATTATGTAGAAAAAGTGGGTCATAACTTTTAATTTTCTACAAAAGGTATCTCCAAATGTAGATTTTTACACATTTCGCCTTGTTTGCAAGCTCTCACAGGGTATGCTATGGTAATTAAAAATAGTACTAAGGGGGAATAAAAATGTCAAAAAAGTTGACTGTTAGTAATACAGAAATTACAATTCTATCAATTAATGATAAGGATTTCATATCATTAACAGATATGTTGAAAGCAAAAGATGGGGATTTCTTTATTTCAGACTGGTTACGAAATCGTAATACTGTTGAATTTCTCGGCGTATGGGAACAAATCTATAATCCCGATTTTAATTATGGCGAATTCGCCATAATTAAAACCAGCGCAGGTTTGCATAACTATAAAATTAGTGTCAAAGAATGGGTAGAAAAAACTAACGCTATAGGATTAAAGGCATCTGCCGGGCGTTACGGCGGAACTTTTGCATACAAGGATATTGCTTTCGAGTTTGGAATGTGGATTAGTCCACAATTTAAAATATACCTGATAAAAGAATTTGACCGGCTTAAAGAAGAAGAAACGAACCGGCTCGGTTGGGATATTAAACGTAACTTAGCAAAAATTAATTACCATGTTCATACAGGTGCCGTGGCAAAAAATCTTATCCCACCGGAGTTAACTGCAAAGCAACGTAATTTTGTATATGCCGATGAAGCCGATTTGCTCAACATGGCATTATTTGGGATAACAGCAAAGCAATGGCGTAACAGAAATCCTGAACTAAAAGGAAATATTCGCGACTATGCAAATGTATCTCAATTAGTATGCTTGAGCAATTTAGAAAGCTTAAATGCCGTTTATATAAATGAAGGCATTTCACAAGAAGAACGCCTCATTAGACTTAACACTGTTGCTATAAGTCAAATGAATACTCTTATCAAGAGTGAACCTGCAAAGATAATAACGAAACCTGTCTTGTGATTGCACCTTCGCCATTATAGGGGCGGCAGGTTGCCGCCCCTGCAAGGACAAATCACCCGCCCCCTACGGGAACCACCCCGGCACTTCGTGCCACCCCTCCAAGGAGGGGAATTATTGTGGCGCCTGCGGGGGGAAGTTGTTACATCTTCTTCATGAATTGGGAGGCGGATTTTTGCATGAGGCGTTTTATGCCTTGCTCCTTAAAGTCAATTTCAAGCAGAGCATCGCCGCCTGCTGCGGTCACACTCTTTATTGTTCCCTCGCCGAATGTATTGTGCTCTACCTTATCCCCCTGCGCAAACATAATCACGGGAGCAGCAGGGCTGAGCGTAATCTTCGGCTTTTTGTATTCGGGTGCGGCTCTACGCACGGGTGCAAAGTTTTTTTGATATCCCGGGTCGAAAACAAAGCCTTCGTCGAGCACGGAAACATCGTTTACTTCTATGTTTTCGTTTTTAATTTCGCTTATAAACCGCGACGGATTTGCAGGCGATGTTTTGCCGAATATCATACGCCGACGAGCGCTGATAAAATGAAGCTTTCGGATTGCCCTTGTCATTGCGACATAACACAAGCGGCGTTCTTCTTCCATTTCTTCGGGATTTCCCAAGGTGCGAAGCCCGGGGAATATGCCCTCCTCTGCTCCGACGATAAAGACGGTGTCAAACTCCAAGCCTTTGGCACTGTGCATTGTCATCATTATCACACGGTCGGTGCTGCTGTCATCACGGTCAAGGTCGGTATAAAGGGCGGTTTCGCTCAAAAAGTCAAACAATGTCCCGTCTACTTCAGTTTCGGTAAATGCAACGATATTGTTTTTTAATTCCTTGACGTTTTCAATGCGGGAGAAATTTTCTTCGCTCTTTTTTTCCTCAAGCATTTTTATATAACCCGTGCGGCTGACGAGCTCATCATAGAGTTCAGCAAGCCCTGATGTTTCCGCAACCTCCTGCAAGCCGAGTATCATGTCGGCAAATTTTCTCAGCTTTGGTGCTGCACTTTTCACGTTTTCGTATTTATGTGCCACGCTTATTGCGTCAAATACGGAAATTCCAAGCTCGGCGGCAATCGCCACGAGCCGTTGAATGGTCGTATCACCCAAACCCCGTGCGGGGTTATTGATGATACGAAGCAGGCGTACATCGTCTTGAGGGTTATGTATAACGCATAAATACGCAAGCATGTCTTTAATTTCCGCACGCTCATAAAAGCCTGTGCCGCCGAATATACGGTATGGTATACCGACACGCTTAAAGGCTGTTTCAAACTGGTTGGATTGGGCGTTCATGCGGTAGAGTATTACATGCTCCTGCCAGCTTCTACCCTCTTTATGGCTTGCGAGTATTTCATCTGCCACAAATTCCGCTTCCTTACGCTCGTCGGACACGATGTGAAGTATCGGTTTGTCACCTTGAGCGTTTTGCGTCCAGAGCATCTTCCCTTTTCTGTATTTATTGTTTTTTATCACATCGTTCGCCGCGTTTAGTATCGCAGCTGTTGAGCGGTAGTTTTGCTCAAGCCTTATGACTTTTGCGTTTTTGTACTGATTTTCAAAGCTTAATATATTTTCTATTGTTGCTCCGCGAAACTTATATATGCTTTGGTCATCGTCACCGACAACGCAAATATTGCCATAACCCCCTGCAAGCGCGGCTGTCAGCCTGTATTGCAGATTGTTTGTATCTTGGTATTCGTCAACCATAACATACTTAAAGCGCTGCTGATATCGCCGCAGTATGTCGGGGTGTTCGTGCAAAAGC
>Ga0123356_10000096_pt1 | contig 92528 bp, 86 predicted proteins | sample TergutEmb28metaG_2_FD_92546 | JGI IMG/M metagenome (GOLD analysis project Ga0123356, IMG submission 92546) | Embiratermes neotenicus P3 segment gut microbial communities from Petit-Saut dam, French Guiana - Emb289 P3 | ecosystem: Host-associated > Arthropoda: Insects > Digestive system > Gut ...
GTCGTGCCCTTGTATGCCATCTCGGCGTTGATGAACGCTCGTCTGCTCTTATCAGCGGCGACTTTTTCGGCCGACAGGTCACTCATCTTGGCTTCGAGATTTTTCCCCACCAAAGCCTCCACCGCGCCCGGCGCGTTAGCGTTATTCTTCGGATTCGCAAAATGCTTCTCCATGCGCTGCATCGCTCTCATCAAGGTCATTTTCTGGGTATTTACACTGTTCCGGTCTTTGTAGATAAACACCTCGCTCTTGGTTTGCGCAAATTCATACATTGCCTTCGCCTCACCCAGGGCTTTCAAGGCCTCATCCGGGTTCCCGCCATCTTTCAATCCACGAGTTAATGCATTCAGGTTTTTGGACAAATCCCCAATATTCGCCCTATCCATCACGGCATTTCTCAGCCATTTATCGCCAATCTTCTTCTCAATCCCACCATTTAATTTCTTAATCAGCCCAATTTTGTTGAAAACCATCGATTTTCCAGTTTTTTCTACCAGGTCATTAATACGTTGTTCCTGACCCTTCTCCTTGCCAAAAGTCAGCTCCTCTTCGAGCGCACGAACCTTATCCTTGGCATGTTGACGTCCGCGAATCGCTCCAAACACTCCAGATGTCAAACCACCCACCGTGCCCAACCCCACAGCCGTCGTAACCATATTAATGCCCGAGCTAATCCCCATGCTCTTGGCCGTACCACCAACTATCGAGCCAGCGACCCCCGCCGTCAATAACCCAATCGGCACTCCCGCCTCTATCAGATATGACTTACTGCTACGCATAAACTCACCCATCTTGGTGGTCTTGTACTCAATATTTGCCCCCAGTCGCGCTTCCGGCACTGCTTCGGCACCTTGCTTCGCCACGCGCAATTCCATCTGCGAAATCGCTTCTGACACCTTTTCTTGCGCCATCCCGTGCTTCACAAACTTATCGACAATCTGAGTCATCTTCTCGAGGTTATCGACCGTCGGGTCTTTGCCTTGCGACTTGCGATATTCCTCGATTACTCGATCCATCCCAGCCTCAGCCCGCTTCAATCGCGCCTTGGCATTCTTCGCGTCCTTACCGCCAAGCTCCGCAGTTTCTTTCACCGCATACTTCTCAGTCACCAACTTCTCCAGCTGCGCACGCACCGCCCCCGCCTCCTTGCTAGTATCAGCCTCGGTGTTTTCCATGTATTCTTCGTTTGCCTGCTGCAGCTTAATTGTGCTATCAGCTTCTTGTAAATTCTTCTTGTCACTAACTCCTTCTAGCAACTGCCCCTTATCGCTCATCTGGCGCTTCTCATAGTCCAACAGCGCCACTCGGTCTGCCGGGTGTTGCGCTAGCGCCCGTTTCACCCTCAGTTCCTTGCGCTGCTCCTCTAACTTGTCGTATTTTTCCTGATTCTTCACCGGATCCAGCTTCTCAGCCTTCTCGAGATTCGCCACAATCTGTTCATTTATCTCTTTGACGACCTCTTTCTTAACAGCCTTAATCTCCTTGCGAGACTGGCGCAACTCCTTGTTGCCCATCATCGCAAACAGCTTGCCGACAGTGTTCTTGCCCTCGAGAATCTCAGCCCTCTTACTGTCTGCCTCGCGTAATTTATCGCCAATTCTCGTATCAATCAAGTCATAATGTTGTTTATCCGCCACCAACGTGTCGACATTGTGCAGCGCCTGCGCCTCAAACGAGCGCTTGTCCACCTTCACTACCCCCAGCGTATTCAGCTCCTTCTTGAGGTCGTTTTCCCGCCTCTTCATAGTCGCTGCCGAACGCCCCTTCTCACCAATATCAACTGTCTTTTCGCGGGTCAGTTCCGCTTCCTGCGGAGACTGCTCTACCTCTTCAACGGTCTCATTGACTCCCGCATTATCAACAACCTCAGCGTCAACCACCTCATCTGCCGCCGTGTCTTCCGCACTCCCGCCTGCAACCGGTGCCTTCTCCATTTACTCCTCCTCATCCTCCGCGAGATACATATCCGCGAATTCCTGAGTTGCGCGCTTTGAAATCGCCTCCATATCGAGGTTCGCTTCATCAATGATCGCGTCAATTTTCCCGCGCATCTCTTCCGGCGATCCGTCTAGATCCGCGATAATCGCCTGCTTGTCTTCAGGCAGGGAAGCTATAATACTCATGTTCAGGTAATTCAGGAACAACCCCTTCACCTCAGCCGCCAGCTCCGCCAGCATATCCTCCGGAATACCCTCGATATCTTTGCGCTCGAGCAATCCCATTACAAAAGTATCAATAGTATCGTTTAGCTCAGTTTGGCCCTGATCCATGCGCCTCCTCAAATTTACATAAGCTCATTGTACTACATCTCATCTGTAAACACTAGCGGAATCCCACAATATAGCATAATCATATTGACTTTTTGTCACGAGTGTGCTATAATGTAGATGTAAGGTTATGATAAATAACCCTTACGGCACATTCAAATCAATAGGAATATCTCAGGTGTTGTGCAAACAGCGCCTGGGGGTAAAGTAATTGCCCCGATAACGTTATCGGAGGGCAATACCCTCCAAAAATATTAATCCAAAATATGGAAGGAGGGTACGACATGAACATTTTCGTACAAATCTTACTAGTTGCATTAGCGCTAGTAGCAACCTACATCTTCGCGAAAGAGCGTACATTTAGAAAGTACGCTGAAATCAAAGCGAAGAAGGAAGCAAACCGCAAGAAACGTGCAAAGTTCTTCGCTGGCCTTAAAGCCAATGGCGATGACGCACAAGCTGGCGGATCTAACGCAAAGTGGATCGCAGCCGCAATCGTGGTTTCAGTCTTCATCGTCATGTTCGGAGCTATTATTATCGCTTTGATAGTTAAATAGTTGCCTGTGACGTGATGGGTGCGAAATGATGTCAGACAACAGCCTGGCAAATTACTTTACAGTACATTTCTTGGGAGCTGGCAAGTCCAGCTCCCACACCCAAATTTACCCCAAGCATAACCGATTAGAGCATCTGAGAGATTCCTATTGAAATAATCATAAGAAAATAGCATAAATGTATTGTTCGAGCCCGGCGAAGCGACGGCGCTCGATCAATGGATTTTTAGCATAAAACCATTGACTTTTTATCAAATGTGTGCTATAATGATAATGTATAGTTACAGAGGTGAAAAAACTCTAAGCTGTACGGTATATTTACAAATCGAATCATCTTAGCGGCTAATACCGCTAAGGTTGTGGACGCGAGTCCTCGATCAATAAATTAGTTTATTGTCATCGGGGACGTTAGAGCCCCTTTGACACCCCATAAATTTGGGGAGAAAGGAGAATTGATATGGCGACTAAAAAAGCAGTATCAACCAAAAAAGGGGCAGAGCCAGTAAAAGCTCCTCAATCCTCAAATGGAAAGAATATTTTCAAGTGGATTGTAGGAATCACGCTGTTGCTAGTATTAGCAGCAGTAGCATGGTTCGCATTCGCGAACTGGAAGGGGAATGATGACGGTAAGCCAGAGTTTGACTCTAGCGAACTATCAATCAACCTCAGGGATGTTCAGATGTCTGACTTCGACAGGTATAGCGATATTCTTATTGATTATTGCATGCCTTGGCGCGCAAATGAGCGCACCGACAAGTCTGGTTTCTCGGACGCTGTGAGTTTCCCATTTGCCACTCAACCAAACGCCAATGGCGAGTATGATCTCAATGCACTCTATGAAGAGCTTCGCGAAGAAATCATGCGTAATCCGTGTATGGCGGATATGGTGATTCAGGCCTTGATTGATATCAAGTTGTCTGATGGCAAAACACTTGGCGAGATTAACCCTTGGATGGGCGAATTTCTCACCAAAATGAACGCCGCAATGGCGCTTCCGGACACCGAAGCAAACCGTAATGATCGTGGCAACGATTACTGGCTAACGCACAAGTTAGGCGAAGACGGCAAAATCATCAGCCGAGTTACTCGCGAGTATCGTGAGTATGCAGCGATGACCGTTACTTTGTTGGATTATCTGACAAAGCAAGGTATCAAATCATGGGAATCAACCCGTAATTGGCATTTATTGCCGATTACCGATCCTCAATTGGTTCGTACCTCAGAGGCTAACTATCAGGAAAAGCTACCTGCGTTTATCCTAAGCTACATCCGCAAGGATTGTGTAGCGGAGTTCACTATTGGGTTCAACATGAAGGACAAAAGGATTGAAATCTTCACTCCTCGCAATCCAGACAGTTGCACTCCAGACACTCCAAAGAAGGATAATCCTCCGAAGAAAGAGGATCCTCCTAAGAAGGAAGATCCACCCAAAGAGGAAATCCCTAAGAAAAATCCACCGAAGGTTAAACCCGACGGTGACGACAATTTCAAAGGGAAGGACAACAACACAGGTAACCCAGGGTCACCTAATGTAGATCAGCCTCCAATTCAGGGGCCGGCTATCAATCCAGGTGCGGATGGCGGCAGTGAGTATAAACCTCCGGTTAATAACGGTGGCGGTGACACGTATGTGCCACCAAATCCGAAAATTGACCCGCCAGCCAAAAAACCCGAAGATAGTAAACCTCCAGTAGTGGTGACTCCTAACGAGCCACCAGTCAGCACCGACAACGGCGGTTTCTAACTACGCGAAAGCAAAGCCCTTTTCGAGACCAGGCATTGCGCCTGGTCTCGAACCTAGTTTTAAGCAGTTAAGATGATTCGATTTGTGGTAGTAAATGCGTTATAATCAACCTAATATAAGGAAAATAATATGAAATCAATTTTCAAGAAGATTGCTGCATTGGCCCTAGCCTGTGCTGCGATACTTGCGCCTACCGCCGTTATGGCCTACGGTCCTACCGAAGGTAACGCTGGTCGTAAGTACTTCGACTACAACAATCCGAGCACGTACCCACAGTACACTGCTTTTAACTCATTCAAAAACAATCCGGTGTGGGGCTTCGAGCCAGACTTTATGAGCATTAAGCCATCTGACTCCAGCCATTGGGCCGACAACGATACGATCAAGCTCGAACCGGGCAAGACCTACGACGTTGTCGCTTACTACCACAATAACGCTCCTAAGGATAAGTTCCCATCCGTTAACGCTCGTATGGCGATCGAATTCCCAGAACTAATCAAGGGTGGACGCGACTACATCGGTAACGCTGTCTTGACCGCCGACAACGCTACTCCACAGAAGATTTATACTTCTCTTACCTTCAACGCTGATAGCGATGTTCTAATTCGTTACGTACAGAACTCTGCTGAGGCTCACCTCAACAACGGTCAAATCAAGAAGCTCCCAAACAGCGGTCAAAACCTGTTCAATGGCAGCGGCCAGCTCATCGGCAATAACCTCGACGGTATCGTCAAGGGTTGTGATGAAGAGTCTGGTTTCATCCAGTTCCAAATCAAGGCCGACCAGCCAAACTTCGATGCTGAGAAGAGCGTCCGTCTCGCCGGCACTACTACTTGGAGCGAATCTGTCAATGCTCGTAAGAACGACATTGTCGAGTTCCAACTCAAATTTAAGAACACCGGTACTACCGATATGAGCAACATTACCTTCAAGGATACTCTTCCTGCAGGTCTTGAATATGTTCCTGGTAGCACCAAAATCATGAACGCTAATCATCCAAATGGTAGCTCCATCGCCGATGGTATCACCACTGACGGCATCCTCGTACCAACCACTCACAATCCTGGCGGCGCAACCTATATTCTCTTCCAGGCCAAGGTTACTGCCAACGTAGCCGACTGTGAGACCACTCGTCTAGTTAACCGCGCAACTGTCTCGACTGCTATCGGTTCAATCACCGACCCAGCTGAAGTTATCGTGGCTAGCCCAGTGACTGATTGTGAAGAGGTCCCAATGTGCGACATCCCAGGCTTCGAACACCTCCCGGCTAACGATCCTAATTGTAAGGAAGTTACCAAAGAGAAGTGTAAGACCCCAGGCAAAGAGCACCTTGAGAAAGACGATCCTAATTGTTATGACTTGCCAGTTACTGGCGCAGGCGAAATTCTCGTCGGTGCAATCGGTATCGGTTCAGTCGCAACTGCAGCTGCCTACTACGTAGCCAGCCGCCGTCAGCTCAAGAAATAATTATCCGTTAGACCGCTAACATAACAGAAGAGCCCCTCAGGGGGCTTTTTTGTTGCCTCTGTTCCATAGAGATGGTATAATTATGAAACTATGAAACGTATACTATCAGACGAACTACAACCATTCGTCGGCAAGCGTGCAACCGTACGCGGCTGGCTACACAAAAAACGCCTTCTTGGCGGCCTCAACTTCGTCACTCTACGTGATCGCCGAGGTTTAGTACAGGTCCTGATAGAGAATAAGAATGAGCTCGAGAAACTGCGCGGGCTCCAAATCGGCACCGTGCTCGCCATCGATGGCAAGGTCATCGCTGATGAGCGCGCTCCTGGCGGCGTAGAGCTGCACGACCCCAAGCTCACTATCGAGATGCCGGTCACCGCTGAGCCGCCAATCGAAGTTGACAAACCAATCGACCACAAGAACCTCGACACCCTCTTTGACAACCGCGTGCTCAACATCCGCAACTTGAACGAGGCCAAGATTTTCAAGGTTCGTGCGGCTATCACTCAGTACTTCCGCGAGTATCTCTCCAAGAACGAATTCGTCGAAATCGACACCCCGAAGCTCCTCGCTGGAGCCACCGAGGGCGGCGCCGAGGTCTTCGAGGTCAAATATTTCGATCGCACCGCGATTCTGTCACAGAGCCCGCAGTTCTATAAGCAAATTTGTGTCGGCGGCTTCGAACGCGTCTTCGAAATCAATCACAGCTATCGCGCTGAACCATCTGCGACCACCCGCCACCTGTCTGAATTAACCATGCTCGATATCGAGGTCGGCTTCGTCGATTCACTCGAAGAAGTTATGGATTGGGTCGGCAACACCGTCAAATATGTGCTCGAGAACATCTACAAGTCTCACGGCGACATGCTCAAATCTATGAACGCGCCTGATCTCAAGCTCTCAGATAAAATCCCGACCTTCACTATTGCCGAGATTCACGAGATGTATACCAAGGCTACCAAAACCGATACCACCGCCGAGAAAGACCTGATTCCAGACGAAGAGCGCTGGATCTGTGATTACGCTCGCAAGAATCTGGGCTCTGACCTGGTCTTCGCCCGCGATTTCCCAATCGAAGCCATGAAGTTCTACCACAAGGCCAACCGCGACGCCGGCGTCGTCTACTGGGCCGACCTGCTCTACCGCGGCATCGAGATTGCTACTTGCCCACTCCGTGAAAACACCTACGACGGCATGATTAAGCAGATGAAAGACGCCGGTCTCGACGTCAATCACGAGGGCTTCAAGTATTACCTTGATGCTTTCAAGTACGGTCTGCCATCCCACGGTGGCTGCGGCCTCGGCATTGATCGCGTTGTCTTCAAAACCTGCGGCCTCGGCAACGTCAAAGAAGCCACTCTCTTCCCACGCGACATTCACCGCCTCACGCCATAAACTGGTATAATTACCTTATGAAGACCAGTTGCTTCCGCGCCAGTTTTGCTGCCGTAGCTGTTGTAATAATCACAACACTTATGTTCGTCGTGCCGAAAGCTTCAGCCGCCGAATGGACTGATGACGACCGTTCCTATGTCGCCCAGAATTGCAGCAGTATCCAAATCTCACTCAAGAATCTCCAAGTCTCAGATGCCAATACTCGCGCCTACCTCGGCAACATCCTAGAAGGCACCACCACTCGCTACATCACCCGGCTCAACGTCCGCTTAATTCGCAATAACATCTCCGTACCCGATCTAATTCGCGACCAATCTGATATCACCGCCGTCAAGGCCGCTTTCTCCGCCAGCTACGTTAAGTACGCTCGTTCACTGGAAGACCTCATCAAGATTAATTGCCGCACCAACCCACAAGGCTTCCTTAGCCAGCTCGTGGTCGTGCGCACCAACCGCGCCGCTCTGCACGACGTTGTCGAACAGACCAAGAGTGTCGTCACCACACACATCGATAATGTCGAGGCATTCAAGGAGTCGCTATGAACGAAGAAGCCAAGAAGAACCTCCCCGCCGTGATTGAAAATGAGCAGTCCACTCTCGAGAGACTGAAGAACCCTAACCCCAAGAACCTCCTGGTTCTCACCCTACTTATGCTGATAATCCCGGCAATTACGGTCGCAGGCAGCTTGATTGCTTATGACCTCTCCGGCGACAAATACCTCGACCGTTCTCGCCCCGGCTTCATGCCAGAGGAAGACGATTCAGACGATACTAGCGAGATCATGTCAGAAGACGGCCCAGTTGACCGCCAGATCATCGACAAATACCTTGAGGGTCTACGAGAATACACCAAAGGCGTGCTTGAGACCGAATTCTTCTCAGATCGTCCGCTCTCAGACGAGTCATTGGGTCTAAGGCCTAATCTAGAGCTCCCCGATAATACGAATAATTAATAAACTCGTAATCACGTAACGCATCTGTCAATTCAATTTCCTTGGTGGTCGAATACACACGAGCTAGGATTGGAGTCTCGTCCAGCAGGGCGTCGAGCAGGTAAAACATCGTCGGCTTCTTGGCATAAAGCGCGTTGAAGAGTAGATTCGGAATCTGGTTCGGCGTTACAATCTCTGGGAATTTCAGTGACTTCTGATCATCACGGAACTTGAAGTTCTGCCAGATAATCATCGGAGTATAGTGTGAGGTGTCCTTGGAATTCGCGTCCTCGAAGCTGCCATGTCGACCTGGCGCATGGTCGCCCCAGAACACCACGATAACGTTACGGTCGAAGCTAGACAAACGTTCAATCAAATACCCGAGCGCTGCGTCAGACTCATGCAGCAGGGAATAATAATCAGTCAATTCCTCATCATATTCCGTGCCCGCGGATGACACGAACTCATGATTATCGAATATCGAACCCCATGGCATATGGTTTTGCATCGTCACTAAATTGATGAATTTTTTGCCGCCGCCGGATGACAGTATATCTAGCACCTCGTCATACGCTGCCCGGTCTGAAATATAATTACTATTCCCAACTGTGTCAGTATGTGTAAATCCGTTCTCGTCGATGAAACGATCAAAACCCATATTCTTATAGGCGAAATCGCGTTTATAAAACGTGCCGTTATATGGGTGCATGCCGATAGTCTCATAGCCCATCGGTTTCAGTATTCTAGCCAGTGAGGTAAAGTTGCTAATTCTCGCCACCACATCTTGATAAGGCATGCCGCCGTAGAAATAATTAGTCAGTCCAGTCAGCGCCTCGAACTCCACGTTCGCCGTGCCGCCGCCGTATTCCGGCGAATAGACCGTCAGAGAGATCGCCTCTTGCTGTAGTCTGCGCAGGTTCGGAGTGATATCGCCGCCCGAGTATGGGTACTGCTCTCGGACAATCTCCGGATCGTAGAAGGATTCATTCATCACAAATAGGATGTCTACGTCTTCCTTGGCCAGATCTCGGCGGTACTTATTGCCTGCTTCGGCAATCAAGTTATACTTTGCCGCCACCGCTTCCAGCGCCTCTTGGCTGTAACCCTCCGGTTCCGCCACTGTACGGGTCCGCGCATTATACAAGAATCCTACAATAATGCCGTTGCGCCAATAGCACTCGAGCTGATTCCACTCGATAATCTGAATCGAGAAGAGATTCTCGGTCCAACCCTTACGGCTCGAACTAAACGCCGGATTATAAATCATGCTTCCCAGCAGTATCATCGTTACAAACAAGATCGCTGCTCCGCTGCAACGAATCGCCCAGGAAGTTCTTTTGGGCAGCGGTTTTTCCCGAAGCAGGTATTTCTTCAGCCACTTTTTCACTAGTATGTGGGCCACAATGCTCACCGCGACAACGATTAACATAGTCACGACCGTCGTAATCAGCTTGCCGGTATCCACCATGTTCATCAGAGCGTCTGCCTCGCGCGCCAACCTCAAATCCTCTGGCAGCAACCACATTCCGCGGTAATCGAGCTTGACCTTGCTCACGAAGTTAAAACCGACCATCACCGCGTAAGTCACCCCAGTCACAATAACTGGCGCCTTTGTTAGCGCCGATATAGCACCGAAGAAGCAAGTAAGCAGCAACACTGTAAAAATCATTATTCTCAATCGTTGTCCAAACAGGTAGCCGATACTCTCCCAACCCGCTCCGTTTTGCAGTTGCACCAAGAAAATCAGCCCGACCGATGCCAGGACTATGAAAATGGCGGATACGAACACCACAAAAAATCGTTTATTGAACAATTTACGCATAGAATCTGCTACAATTATACCACAAATGGGTGGTATTCAACGCAACAAGCTCAAGAGAAGATTACGCCTAGTTTCCAGGGTTCGTACTTGGCAGCTTGTGCTAGTTCTCATCTTATCATTGTTCGTCTTTGCGACCCTGCTACGTCTCGACAATATCAAGATGTTCGAGCTCCGTGATGCTGTGATTGAGGCCGACGAAGCTGGCAATATGGATGACATCTTGGAGAGTATCGCCGAGCTCAAAAAATTCGTTTTCTCCCATACCGTCATCGCCGTGGTTGAAGAAAACGGCCAGCAACGCATCGTCTTCGGCTCCGGACCATTCTACCTCGAACGCCAGTACGAGCGCCGTGCCGAAGCCGCCCTCGAAGAAGCTCGTGAGGCTCTCGCCAGCGAAGACTACGGCAACAATAATATATACGCCGAAGTCGCTGCCTTCTGCGACAATCTCGCGATTCAATACGGTTGGCGCAGCTGGACTAAGCCTCACCTCGATTGCTATATCAACGAGCTTGCCAAGTTCCCCGAGATGCAACCGATTATCGACCTCAAGACCGCCATGATTCCCGCCACTGGGCTATATTTCCAGAATTATGCCTCGCCGCTCTGGGCCCCCACCTGGGCCGGAGTCGTCCAGCTCTTTATAATAATCATCCTCATAATACTGATTGTACGCACCATTAGTTACTTCGCTCTTCTCTTAGCAATCCGCTTAACTCGCGGCAAATCTTAGCATAATCGCATATTACCCCTTGACGACCACTAGGGCTTGAGGTACCATGAGATTACAAACAACTAACGGAGGAGCTGCAATGGCTTATAAACACACTAATTCCAAGGGAGTTACATACTACCTACATAAGAGTGAAGTAACTCTGCGCGGTGGCAAAAAGCAGACCATCTATTTCTTCGCTAAGGTCGCTAAGAACGACAAGGGCACCCCAACTGATCTTCCAGAAGATCGCGTTGTGACCGAGAACCCACGCAACGGTTTCTTGACCATCAAGAAGAAATAATCTTCGACAAACAAAGTATCACACAGCAAACCCCGTCAATCTGGCGGGGGTTTTGCGGTCACCGCCCCAAATGCTATAATCAACAGGTGTGGGGCATTAGCTCAGTGGTTAGAGCAGTCGGCTCATAACTGATTGGTCCTTGGTTCAAGTCCAAGATGCCCCACCACGATTAGGAGCGAGCAAGCAGAAATGCTTGCATTTTTGCTTGGAGCGACGACATCGTGGAAAACAATCGCGAAGCGATTGGTTACCATATTTCTCTACTCCATCTTCTCCACCACCCCCTCGACATCCGCCAAACCCTCCTCAACTATCTCTCGCCCCATCACAAATTCATCCGGAATCCCAGTCTTATTCTCAATCCCCAGCTCGCCAACCTCGCGGAAACCGAGCTTCTGATAATACTTCGGATATCCCACCAGAAACACCGCTGTATAGCCCAACTCCCGCGCCTTTTTAATAACCGCATACGTCAATTCTGCCCCAATTCCCTTATTGCGATATTCCGGGCTAACACACAGAGGTGCCAGCAATAGTCCCCGGCACTCGCCCCGAGACATCTTAACCTCTTGCTTAGTCAGCATCACGTGCCCCACCAGCTTCCCGCCATCCTCCGCCACCAACTCCAACTCCGGTATAAAACTATCTCGCTTCCTCAGGTCCAATACAAATTCCTGCTCATTTTCCGGCGGCATCTCCGCAACCTTAAACGCCGCTTCTACCAGCTTATAGATTTCATCATAATCCGCCTCGGTTGCCTGCCTTATTTCCATTTGAAACTCCTGTCCACCACATAGCCACTTCTCACCCGCACCCCCTCCCCCTCCAGCAACTTCGCCTGAATTTCCCACCCGCCAAACGCAAAGTTCGGCGATAGCCTCCCAGCAGCATTCACTACTCGGTGGCAGGGAACATCTCCTTCAAACGGGTTCCGATGCAAAGCATTACCCACCGCTCGCGCCGCCCCCGGCTTGCCCGCCATCGCCGCAATCTGCCCATAGGTCGCCACCTGCCCGCGCGGAATCTTTCGCACCGCCTCATATACCCTCTCTGAGAAGCTATTACTCATAACACCATTATATCAAGTGTTTCCTCTCGCATTTTAAGCATAAACAATATATAGTTATGTCATGACAACACGGGCGAACAGCCGTCGTGATATCACTACGATAATCACCATTATTCTCGTCGTATTCGGCACCACTGCCGCATCCATCATTAGCTATTTCAGCACCGTCAACTACATCGAGCGCCGCACCCTCGCAATCGTGGACACGGTCGCACTGACAATCGATCACACCGCCGTTGCCGAGCTACAAGGTGATATCTCTGACCTCGAGCTCAAGAGCTATAATGCCATCAAACACCTATTAAGGAGCCTAACAGACATCAACACCGACGTCTCCTTCATGTATCTAATGGGTATCCGAGACGGTGACATGATTTTCCTTATTGATTCCGACCCAAGTGAAGGCCAAGCTATGCCGGGAGATGTCTACGAAGAAGCCACCGGCCCAATGTGGCGAGTATTCTCCTCCGGCGAAAGCCAGTTTGACGGCGCCGCCACCGATGAGTGGGGTACCTGGATATCAGCATATGCTCCTATTGTTGTCGATGGCAAAGTTATCGCCCTCCTCGGCGTCGACATCGCGCTGAGCCTATATTACTTAGAAATCCTCTCAAACGTCGCCCAACCAGTCCTAGTCTGTGCTATCATCCTCATCGTCATTTTCTTCTATCGCAGCGCCCAGAGTAAAGAACGCCAATCCTTCGAGAACAAACGCGAGCTCCTATCGGTCGCCTCGCACGAAATCCGTAGCCCGCTCGTCAGCATCAAATGGGTGCTCGAAGATATGCTCAAACACCCAGACGGCATTCCTGAGGACGACGTTAAGCTGCTTTCCGCCGTCCAGAAGAACGCGACCAAGATCGTCGACAATATTAATAATATCCTTAACGAGAACCCCAACTGGGATCAAGATGCCTACGAGGAAGTCGCTATGCTGCCGCTCTTCCAGAACATCGCAGACACTCTCCATATTGTCAGCATCGAGCACAAAACCGATATTATTATTGACCCCAGTATCACACCGGAGCTCGTTGTCCGTGGCAACCAGCAGAACTTGCTCCATGCCTTTTACAACGTCGTCAACAACGCCATCAAGTACACCAAGCCCGACACTGATGTGACGATCTCTTATATCCGGACTGCTCAATACCATCAATTCCACATTAGCGATCATGGCATCGGCATCAAGCCGGAAGACCGCGAGAAGGTCTTTGCTGGAAACTACCGCACCGCCGAAGCTATTGCTTCCGGCCAGCCCGGCACCGGCCTCGGCCTGTACTTCGTCAAGAAAATCATCGACGCCCATCACGGCAAAATCTACATCGACCCCAATTACTCAGACGGCACCAGCTTCGTAATCGAACTCCCATTATAGTATAATGAGCCTATGCTGGCTAAACTGCGACGCGGCTACTATACTCTGAAGCACAACTACTTGAATCGTGCCAATGTTTTCGTAGTTGTCATTCTGGTCGTCTTCGGTGTTCTCGCGATTTCCAGCGTCTCATCCATGTCGCGCAATTGGCAGCAACAGAAGCAAGTTGAAGCCCGCCAAATCGAGCTCGCTAGACTCCAAGCCGAGGTTGCCACTCTGGAGTATGAAAAAGCTTACCATCAGACTCTCGAGTACCAAGAACTACTCGCTCGCGAGAAGCAAAACAAGAAACTCCCCGGAGAGACCATGTTGCTTTTGCCGCCAAATTCTGACTCAGCTAAGCAAAAATATGCCGAAACAAACGACGGGGAAGAAACCCCGCCGCCCAACATCATCCAGTGGTTCAATTTTTTCTTTAACTAGATAAGCCGGTCGCTTTTGTAGCAACCCTATACTATCATTATAGCATACTCAGGTCGTAAAGTCAAGACTATAACGCTCTTGCTTATCTATGTATAATTACTCTTATGATGGGTCAAAGATCAAAAGGTGGGTTTACCCTTGTCGAGGTTCTCCTGTTCCTTGCCGTTTCTTCGGTAATTATTATTGCGCTAATGGCCGGTCTCACACAGACCGTCTCCAGACAGCGTTACAACGACACAGTGCAAGATTTCGTCGAGTTCTTGCGCCGGCAGTATAGTGAAGTTATTACCACAGAAAATGGTCGCGGTCAGGAGGATAATACCTGTGCCCTCTACCATACTGCCCGCAACAGTTTCCTTCAGAGCAAGGATTCTATGTTCTCGTACCCTCCACTCGATAGTGACCTCAGATCAGTTGCTAACAATCTTCTTGAGACTGCACCTGACCCAAACACAGTTGATGGCGGCGGCCGCGGTCGCAGTGAATGCAACATTTACGGCAAAGTCCTCGTCTTCGGCCAGGGCCCGTCTACCGACCCCACCGTTCCAGGCAACGGCAACACCGTGCGCGTTTACGATATCATCGGTGCTGATTTAGGCACCCTGCCATCCAGCTTACGTCTCGGTGATTATTCCTCGTTCTTCGCAGTTGTACCAGCCATGCTTGACGGAGTTTGCGGTATCGGTTCCGAAGAGCAAGTGCTGAACTATCGTCTCCAGTGGGGTGGCCGCGCTACCACCCTCAGCTCCGACAGCGCCGGCAATGCCAACACGCTTCAGGCGGTCATGGTTATCATGCGCTCTCCTAATAACGGCACGGTCCGCACGATTATCGCTGAAGAAGACGCAGCCAACCGATTCATCAACATTTTTGGCAACGCGATTAGCCCCAGCAGCTGTACATATACAAGCACGGGTTACTCGCTCTGGCAGCTCATCGGCGACAAGCGCGGTTCCTTCTCTAACGGTCTTGATATCTGTGTTGACTCAGAGGACGTCTATTCTGTCGGTTGGCAGCGCCGTATGATTTCGATCAGACCAGATGGCCGCAACGGCACAGCCGTTGAACTTATGCCGCTAAACGAGGCAACAGAGGATGGGAGGACGAACTTATGTCAATAAGACGCGGTGATACCCTAATAGAAGTAGTATGCGCGATCGTGGTTTTCGCGCTTGTTTCGGTGATTGCCCTCACTCTGATGAACATGGGTGTGACTTCTGCTCAGGCAGCCCTCGAAACTACAATGACCCGCAACGAAATTGACGCTCAAGCCGAGGCGATTCGCTTCCTGCAATCTGCATATATTGCCGAGCGCGGCTTCCCAGAGGAGCGCCAGCAGTACGCTGATGTCTGGAGGAAGATTACCGACCCTTATGACCAAGGTGGCTTATCCATCGATCCAAGTACGCTTGATACTACTAACTGGCTTGGCCGTGGCACCTGTAGTCAGCTCTACGACGAAAATCACGACGGATATATCGGCAATAACTATGGCTTCATCATCAACACCCGCTTCATCCAACCAGCGGATCTCAATCTCGTTCTCGAAGACGCTGAGGGCGCAGAAATCAGTCGCGATGCTTTCCTCGAGATGATGCTCGTGCAATCTCGTCTCAACCCTGATAATTTCCAGCAAGCTCCGCTATATCCGCGCATTATCTATTCCGACAGCGTCGGCACTGGTGACTCTGAAAGCGGCGAGCTTATCGAGGGCGGCGCAGATAACCGCCTCTACCGCCTCGTACAATTTGTTGAGGGGATTTGGGTTGTCGTAGTTCGTGGCGGTACCGTCGACGAAGATGGTAGCCCGGAATACTACGACTTCCATATCCGTACCTGCTGGAACCCAGTCGGCCGTCGTGTCGCTTCCACAATCGGCACCATCGTTCGCGTGTATAACCCAGACCGCGCCCCAGTGGTAGGCGGTCCGAGCGAGCCGGAACCATCCGACCGCGATACGGGTTTCCCAGGATATTCTGGCCACGCCCCGCTCCCAATCGAAAAGAGAAATTCCAATATCTTCTTCCACCAAGACGGTATCGGCAACCAATACACCGGTCCTGCCGGAGTCGGCTCCACCGGCGTTGTCCACGGAGCGATCCCCTACTGGGATAATATCGGTTACAACAACGGCAACGAAAGTTCGCAAGCAGTATTGTGTAATGGTGCGTGTAACAACACTAATCTAACCGCACCTCGTTGGATTAATAGCCCACCCTGGAATGGAGTCAACGGCATGGGCTGGCGTATGACAGAGACTGGGGATGCGACAGCGTTCTTCGCGGTCAACAATACCTTCGTGATGAACATGACCAGAGAGTACACTGTTGAGCTCGCCTTCACAGTCAGTTCAAATACCACCGGTACGATTATGGCCACACATGCCCCAGGTGCTCCAGCGGGCATCAGCGTCAATATCGCCAACGTAGGCGGCACCCAACAGATGCAAATTAAGCTCGGTACTACCCCCCGAACACTGCCTAATATCGCCGTTCCGGGCGGAGGCACCAAGAGGTTTGTATCGATGTCTATTGTCTATCAAAACGGATCAGTAAGGGTTTACCTATTCGGCGACTTGGTGCTTCACCAGCCCTCTGGCACCGCTGCAACTCTCCAGTCAACCTATCTAGCGCTCGGCGCAACTGTCGCCTCTCAGGGAAACTATAACAATCCGCAGACTATCTCTCGCGACGCCGTTATTCATGCCGTTCGTATGTATGGCTGTGCGCTCGATCGTGAGTTCTACCCCTCACTGCCGGCCAACTCGAACACCTTCCCAAGCCCAATACCCGCAGGTAACCTAGCGATTGCTCAACAACCAAAGCCCGTTCGTTGGAATTATGCCCTCGACGCCATGAGGTTCAACGGAGATATCACATACATGTATAAGTTCTTCGAAGAAATCTGGCGCGCAAATGGCAGCGTACCTCCTCCAAGCGGCTCACCTCAGTGTAGAATGGGGTCAAACTAATGAAAAACTACATCAGAAAACTCCACAATACCAAGACCCGCGGCGGCTTCACGCTCGTCGAGCTCCTCTTCGCCATGGCCTTCCTCTCGGTTCTTCTACTAGTCATCGCCTACCTCGTCATCTACATCATCACGATTTACCAGAAGGGCCTTACTCTCCGTGCCGTCTCGTCAACTGGGCGTCAACTAATCGACGACGTCAATCGCTCCATCATCACGGCGCCATTCTTACCAGTCCTATTGCCGAGTGATGACCGTGGCGCACCAGGTATCGACGAGGCCGACATTCTACGTGCTCGCAATCGCTACTATTTCCAAGTCACCAGTTCTTACGAGGTCAACGGCAACACCAACCAGTACCCTGCTTATGGCGCATTCTGCACTGGATCGTACTCCTACCTTTGGAACACCGCCTACGCCCTCAATTCTGACGAAGGCGCGCTCATTAACTTCAGTTACATGGACGATCCTCAGAACACCGGTACACTCTCCAGACAGATACTCAATGACTTCCGTCTCATCAAGATCTATGACCAGGCTCGCGAAATCTGCTCAAGCGCCATTGACATGACAACTGGCGAGATTGACCCAGGAGAGACAGACTTCATGCTTGCCATCCATCCAACTGAGAAGCCATATATCTTGATTCACGCTGACGAGGCTGACCTCGCCCTATACGACTTCCAGGTGCTGCCCGCCACCCAGAACTCTACCACTGGCCAAACCTTCTATTCCGCCACCTTTATCCTCGCCACGCTTCGCGGTGGTATCGACATCATGAGCAACGGCACGTTCTGTTCAGAAGTGGGAGTTTATCTCTCATCAGGGTTCAGTTATTGCGCCGTCAACAAGTTCAACTTCTCGATGCGCGCATCAGGGGCGAGAAATCCGGATCAAGGTTATGGTAATTAAGAATAAACACTAGTATAATCATAGGAAAGGGAGTAAAATACAACCATGAGTAAAAAGAAGAAGACTATTGAAGGGTACAAGAAGGGCGCAGCTTCGCTTTACGTCGTCATCTTTACCACACTATTACTGGGTATCATCACCCTCGGATTCATCCGAATAATGCTTTCTGAGAGTAGGCAGACATCTGACTACGACCTCAGCCAGTCGGCCTACGACGCCGCTCTTGCTGGTGTCGAAGATGCCAAGGTTGCCTTGCTTCTCTATCAGCAATGTATCGCCGCCGGTGATCGCACCAGCGAAAGATGCAAAGCTGCCATCGAGGCTATGGAAGCCGCTGGCGCTGCCGAAGACTGCGATATCGTACGCAAGGTTCTCGGTCGCTACGATCCAAACGCAGAGAACCAAGAGACCATTATCGAATCTGGTGATGCCAATCAAACCGGCTCATCCATGGATCAGGCATACACATGTGTTCGTATTCTCCCAAATACCGACAACTATGTCTCCGACCTTTCAGACACCAACCGTGTCCGCATGGTTCCTCTCCGCACCTCAGACCCAGGCGGTCAAGCTGCTGTCAAATACATCTCCTTTAGCTGGTTCTCAGACAGCGATTCTCCTGGAGACGCAAATATCCCAGCCTTCACCGGAACTGACGGCACCAACCGCGTTAACGACGTCGTGAACAGAAACAACAGTTTCTTCGACCTGATTCGCCCTGACACCGTTTCCACTACTCCTCCAGTAATCGAAATCGAGCTCATTCAGACTGCTACCGAGTTCGCTCTCAGCCAGCTCAATACCAATGAGAACGATACTACCAACCGTGGTACCCTTATCCTTGTGCCTTCCACCACTGGTACCAACGAAATCAACAACTCTGCTTCGTTCGGTCTTGCAGCATCTGCTGACAAGGGCGCCAACAACCCTGTGCCAATTATCTGCCGCGGCAATGCTAGCCCATATCGCTGCGAAGTCACTATCGCTCTGCCATATGCTCGCAATGGTTCTGATACCGATCCTCGCTCCAACTACACTTCCTTCCTCCGTGTCAGCATGCCATACGGCCAGCCGACCAGCGAGTTTTCAGTCCAGCTCCTAGGCGCAGACAAGCGACCGTTGATGTTCGACAACGTCCAGTCAGTCGTAGACTCCACTGGTCGCGCCAACGACCTCTTCCGTCGCGTTGAGGCTCGTATCGAAATGGCAGATGTCTTCTACCCGTATCCAGAGTTCACCCTCACCCTCACCGGTGAAGATGGCGATACTCTCAGCAAGAACTTCTGGGTCACCCAGAACGCATGGAACGGCGCCAACTCAGGCTACGTAGACTAATCGCTCACACACCATAGGGAGGCCTTCGGGCCTCCTTTTGCACCTCTGTAAACTCGACAAAATGCCCAATCTGTGCTAGACTAGCACAAATGATTCGTCATTCTAACCAGACAGGAATCGGACTGATTTTTGCACTGGCAGCGATAATCTTCTCGCTCGCCACGGCTTCTGTCTTCAAATATATTTCTCAGCCATCTTTTGCTTCTGAGCCTACACTCGAAACCGACACCTCGGTGCGTTTCGTTTCTATTTTTGACTCTGGCACCCGTACCACTGTCAAAACCTCGGCTGGCACTGTCGCCGAAGTCCTTGAACAAGCCGGTTTCGAAATCGAAGAGCACGACAGTATTGAGCCCGCCCTCGACGAGATTATTGTTACCAAGCAGTTTTACATCAACATCTATCGGGCTCACCCGGCTGTGGTTATTGACGGCGATGTCACTCGCAAGGTTATGACTGCCAATTCCGACCCTCGAGTTGTTGCAGTTGCCGCTGGCTTCGAGATTCACGACAAGGATATCATTGCCCCTGCGCCCATCACACCGGACCTCCTGCTTGAATCTGGCACAATCAGCGTCTACCAAATTCATCGCAGCAAAGTTGTCCACTTCTCACTCTACGGCAAGGTAGTCGATATCCACACCAACGCCGAGACTGTCGGAGAAATGCTCCGCGAGCAGAATATCACTCTCGCCGATGGCGACGAACTCACTGTCGAACAATCTGCTCTGCTAAAAGACGGCATGAAGTTCGCACTCAACCACAACCGCTCTAATGTTATAGTTGTCGATGAGGAGATTCCATATACTGTCCGCGAGATTCTCGATTATGGTCGCGACAAAGGCTACTATGCCGTCCAATCTGCCGGGGCCAACGGCTCGAGAACCGTCACCTACGAGATATCCATCCAAAACGGCGTCGAAGTCGGCCGCAAAGAATTAAATGAGATCATCATCTCTCAACCAGTTGAAGAGGTAGTAGTAGTCGGTTCGCGCGTCTATATGCCGGAAGGTTCCCATACAGACTGGATGCGCCAGGCTGGTATCGCCGAATCAGACTTTGGTTATGTTAACTTCATCATCCAAAAAGAATCCGGCTGGAGCTTCACTGCCCGCAACTCCGGTTCCGGTGCCTACGGCCTCTGCCAGGCCCTTCCAGGCACCAAGATGGCCTCCGCTGGCTCGGACTGGGAATATAACCCCGTGACACAACTCCGTTGGTGCAACGGTTACGCCCTCAGCCGCTATGGCTCATGGGAAGGCGCATACAATTTCTGGATTTCCCGATACTGGTGGTAATATGGCTCTGAAAAACAAGAAATCTCTCGGTCAGAACTGGCTCAAAGACAGGGACACCCTACTTGCAATCGGTGAACTTGCTAGTCTCGGCGGCACTCCCTTGGCGTTAGAAATCGGTCCAGGTCTCGGTACGCTAACCTCCGCGTTATTCAAGTTCTTCGATCAAGTCATCGCCGTCGAATTCGACGAAGAGCTCGCCCGCAAGCTCCCCGCGAGTTTTCCAGGCAAGAATCTCCAAGTCATTCACGCAAACATCCTAGACTTCGATTTAGGCACTTTACAGGGCGATTATGTTGCTGTAGGCAACATCCCCTACTATATCACTAGCCCCATCATCATGAAATTACTCACTTCAGAGCATAAGCCCGCTCGCATCGCCCTAATGATTCAGAAAGAAGTCGCCGAGCGCATCGCCGCTCCTGTTGGTGACCATACCATTCTCAGCCTCGCGGCCCAATCTTATGCTGAGGTTGAGCTTGGTCCGGTCGTCAAAAGGGAATTATTTACTCCACCGCCCAAGGTGGACTCTCAGGTAATCATCATGGCTCCGCGAGCAAACCCGCTTCTCACCGAAGACGAATTAGCCTTCGCCAAACAGGCCTTCCGTAACCCGCGTAAGAAACTTACCACCACTCTGCCGCTCGCCACAGCTAAGAACAGGGAAACAGTCATCGAAGCCCTAGGGCAAATTGGAGCTACTACCGACGCCCGCCCGCAAGATCTCACTCATCAACAGTGGCACGACCTCAAGATTATCTTGGCCAAGGCTTAATCTGGTTCCCTTTCACCAAATATGCCTTCTTGGCCATCTCTGCCATCGGCCCGTCCGATCGCACCGAATCAGAATAAAATTCGTCCACCGTCGCTTGCGGAAACCTCTCCCGGAATCGCCTCACCTTCTCTATGTGTCGGTTGTTTGGCCCAGTCAGGGCGCCAGATTGCGGGTCGACGGGGGAAGCAATCAACCGCACGCCCAGCTTCTCAGCTATCGGCATTAACAAAAACTCTGGAGAAGCGCTCGATATCACATCATCATCACGCATCTGTTTGAGATACCATTTCTTCATATGCCCGCGATTATGTTTCCAAAAAGCTTTAACCTCTCTGTCTACATCAATACTAGGCAAGAAGCTCCTAAAAAGCGTTTCCTTAAACCGTCTCAACGACATCCGCCCAGTCAATAGCTGCACTCCTGCTGCACAAACCTTCGGGCACTTCAACCAGAGTTTCGGATTTCGCCTCAGTACAAAGAAGTAAAACTTTGTCGTCGAGTCGCCACTAAATACTGTCTTGTCGAAATCATAGACATTCATACCTCTATTATACTATAATTACAGATATGAAGCGTCGCCGACAATCGTGGAAAGAGGAACGCCGCGTCAATAACAAGAAGCGTGTCGTTACCAGTATCCTGCTTGCAGCATTCTTCGGCGCCTTGTTTGTTCTAGATTTCTTCACTGGTATCCCAGCTGTACCTATCGCGATTTCGATTATCGCAATTATGTGCTTCGTCGAAATCATCACCCTGTGCCAGCGCCAACTTGGAGTCCGCGCACTCTGGGCGGTTGCCCTCCAGCTCGTAATCGTCATCGCTGCCTGTGTCTTTGTCTGGATTATCGAAATTTTCTTCGAGGATTGGCTAATTATCGCCCTATCGCTAGCAGTTCCAGTGGTCGCCCAAAATATCTCAGCCTATTTCATCGGTCGTTATCTGCTGCCAAAGATTTCCAAGGACCACAGCCCTATTCACCAATTCCTCAACTGGCATCACTTCAAATTGTCACCCAAGAAAACTATGGGAGTAACTATCACAACCAGCCTGATCGCCCTCGTAGTTGCTGTGCCTTTCGCCATCTTCGGACCGCTGTACTTCAGCGTCACAGTCATCTCATCATTTGGTGCCGCCATCGGCGACTACCTCGAGAGTCGCTTGAAGCGTCTCACCTATGTCAAAGATTCTGGCGAAAAACTCCGCCAGGGAACCAGCATCTTCGCCATGCTCGAGCGTGCTCTTGCCAGCCACGGTGGCTTGCTCGACCGTTTCGATTCCCTGCTCTTCTGTGCTGCAGTTTCATTGATACCTATCATCATTTTTCTAATTTATTAGGAGTCACATGCCCAAGAAAACTATTAAGCCCAACAAATTTCAACGTCAACTCCCAAATATCTTTCTCTACTTTCGATTGATAGCGATTCCGGCGTTTATCATCTTCATGTACGGCGTTGATAAGCCATCTTGGATGCTCGCCGCTCTTATCATCTTTGTCCTCGCTTCCATCTCAGACTTCTTTGACGGTTTTTTCGCCCGTCGCTATGACCTCTCGAACGACTTTGGCAAACTGATGGACCCACTTGTCGACAAAGTCCTTACCAGTGCCGCCTTTGTCTGCTTGGTTGGTCTAGGCATTATTGCGCCCTGGGGCGTCGTCGTGATTCTCGGACGCGAATTCCTAGTCTCCGGTATCCGTAGCCTTGCTGCTTCCGAGGGTCGCGTCATCGCTGCGCGCTTTTCTGGCAAGCTCAAAACTACGATTCAGATGTTCTCTATCATCTTTTTCCTTATCTTTCTATGGATCCTATCCGTCGCGCACCTGCACGATGCAAATACCAATAATCTATTTCTCAATATCATCAGCGCCACCGCCAACGTCACCTACTACTTTGCCGTCGCTCTCACCGTTTATAGCGGCGCAGAAATCATCTATGACTATCTCAAGTCTAAGAAGAAATAACTAGAACCACTGTTTGTATATACGGATGTATATCTTTTTGACCATCTGGACCATCACAAAGTAGGTGGCCAACAGCAACAGGAGCCACGGGACGAACGACAGCGGCAAGGTATTCATCTGCAGTTTCTGCGCCACTTGTCCGAAGGCGATGAAACACGCTATCACGGTCACCGAGAGGGTCGTGAGCGTAAGTGGCCAACTCGGCCTACTCTGTAAGAACGGAATCTTGCCAGTACGCGCTACTAGCGTCACCAGAATCTGCGTCGTACATCCCACGATGAACCAACCGGCTTGGAACGAGGCTGCGTGGTCTATAGAATTGAATCCAAGCACGAACCACAGAATCGCGAATGCCGAGATATCAAAGATAGACGAAATCGGTCCCATGAACAGCATAAAGCTGGTAATCGATTTTGGAGACCACTTGCGCGGCTTCTTCATATATTCAGAATCGACATTATCAAAAGGCATGCCTACCTGTGAGAAGTCCGATAGCAGGTTCTGCACCAGAATCTGAATCGGCAGCATCGGCAAGAAGGGCAGCACCACCGACGCGAACAGCACAGATACCATGTTGCCGAAGTTCGACGATACCGCCATCTTGATATACTTCGAAACATTTCCGAACGTCCTACGCCCCTCAGTCACACCGTGGCTCAGCACCGTCAGGTCCTTCTCGAGCAAGATGATATTAGCCGTTTCCTTCGCGATATCTACTGCCGTATCGACGGATATGCCGATATCAGCTTGGTGGAGCGGCGGCGCGTCATTAATGCCGTCGCCCAGGTATCCAACTGTATGCCCAGCCTCCTGCAACACACGCACAATTCTCTCCTTCTCAGCAGGGCTGAGTTTGGCAAATAACTGACAATTCTGCACTACCTTAACCAGCGCCGCGTCGTCCATGTTCTCGATTTGGTTACCGGTCAGTGCGATTTTGGTAGGAATCCCCACTTTATCGCAGACCAGTTTTGCTACACCCAAACTATCGCCGGTTAAGACCACTGTGTGGATACCGCTGCGGTGCAATTCATTGACTGCTGCCTTAGCGCTTTCTTTCGGTGGGTCAAAGAACCCGATAAATCCAACCAGCGTCAATTCGTCTTCATCCGCGACACCAAACACCTCGCGTTCGTGGCGAGCCAGCGATTTAGTTGACACCGCCAGCATCCTGAGACCCTCACTATTCCAGTTCTCGTAGGTTCGCATCGCCAACTTCTTCTCCTTGTCGGTCAGAGGAACCACCTTGCCATCCAACTCAATCTTGTTCGAGATATCGAGCATTTCCTCCACCGCACCCTTAGTAATCAGTACCTTCTTCCCACTCGCCTCTTGAACCACCACGCTCAATCGACGCCTCGCAAAGTCGAACGGTATTTCGTCGACAACCGTAACACCATCAATGGAAATCTTGTTCGTCTCACCGCGGTTAATCACCGCCACATCAATCTCACTCTTCAGCCCTGTCTGGAGCCGCGCGTTTAAGTATGCAAATCTCAGTACTTCTTCACTATTTTTGTTATCAGGCGTGAGATATTTCTCAATCGTAATCTTATCTTCTGTCAAGGTTCCAGTCTTGTCTGTACACAATATATCCATTTCGCCAAACGTCTGAATTGCGCCCAGCTGCTTCACAATAACCTTCTGTTTTGCCATCTTGACCGCACCGGTCGCGAACGTCGCCGTCATAATCACCGGCAACATCTCTGGCGTCAGCCCCACTGCCACCGAAATCGCAAACAGCAAAGAAGCCGTCCAATCAGCCTTTAGGAAACCATTTACTAGGAACACCAACGGCACCATTATAATCACCATGCGAATCAATAACTTGCTGACAGACTTAACCCCGCGTTCAAACGAGTTCAAGCCCTTCTCGTTGCTCAGAGTCTTAGCCATCGAGCCAAAATATGTGTCATTTCCGGTCAAAAGCACCACTGCGGTGGCACTACCGGAGACGACGTTTGAGCCCATGAAGCCGATATTACGTAAGTCAGTCAAAGACTCGAAATTCTTGAGGCGCGAATTAGCGAATTTCTCCACTGGAGCAGATTCACCGGTCAACGCCGCTTGAGCGATAAAAGTATCGATAGTAGACAAGAACCGCACGTCCGCCGGAATCATGTCGCCTGCCGAGAGCTTAATGACATCGCCAGGTACAACTTCTTTGATATCGAGTTCTTTCAGCACCCCGTCTCGGAACACTCCGGCTGAGTTGGCAATCATCGAAGCCAGCTTCGCTGCCGCCATCGACGAGCGCTGGCTCTGGAAGAACGACAAGCCGCCAGACAGCAAAATCATCGCGCCAATCAAGCTGATAGTCAACCAATCAGCTTCGCCAGCGGAGAACATATCAGTGATATAGGACACTACCGCAATACCAATCAGTACCAAATTGAATGGATTGAAAGTCGCCTCCATCAAGCGGTCCAAAACTGTCTGCTTATGACCGACTACAATCTCGTTCGGACCAAACTTGTCATATTTCTTGTCAGCAGATTTAGTAGTGAGACCAGTCGGCTCATTGCTCTCCTTATCAAACTCAATATCATATTTCTCATTCAACTCTTTGGTAGGGAGTTGGCTTAAGCTAACTAGCCGGCGCTCAACCAATGCTTGTGCGCGTTGCTCTTCTTTCTGGTTTTTTTTGAACTTAAACATAAGGACATTATACCCTATATTTACCAAAGGAGATAATCTGTTATGATTAAGGCATGATAATAGAAAGATTGCAGCGAGCTGACCTCGCGCTGTACAAACAACTGATTGATAAGTGCTTCGATGGTAGCAACGACATCAAGGAATATCAGAAATACAACGACGCCAAAGACGCACCATACGAAATCCTCGTGGCTAAGGAAGATGATATTATTGTCGGCGCCCTGACTTTCTACAAAATGGAGCTTTTTACCTTCTCGTTCCAACCGACTCTAGAGATATTCAACGTCGCCGTGCTCAAAGAATACCGCGGGCAAAAAATCGCCAAGAGTCTAATGTTGCGCACTATCGAATATGCCAAAGCTAACGGCTATAATTCCATCAACTTGACCTGTCTCGACTACGCCACTGATGCCCATCGGCTTTATGAAAGCGTCGGTATGGTTCGTACTGGCAGCTTCAAGTACAATTTGCCACTCTGACGTGCTAAAATAGAACCATGACAAAAGCGGAGGAACTGAAGCCCAGTGATTTCGTGCATTTGCACAATCACACCTATCACTCGCTCCTCGACGGCTTGACCAAAATCAATGAACTTGTGGCGTTTGTCAAAGAATCCGGCATGGAGGCAGTAGCAGTTACTGATCATGGCACCATGTCCGGGCTGATTGAGTTGTACAAAGCTGCCGAAGAGGCCGGCATCAAACCAGTGCTCGGGCTCGAGCAATACGTTGCTGCCCGCGGCATGGAAGATCGCGATCCTGCATATGACAAAGAGCGTTTTCACATCACTTTGCTCGCGATGAATAATATTGGCTACGAGAATCTCTGCCGGCTATCTACCGAAGCAAACCTTCGCGGCTTCTATTACAAACCCCGCATCGACCACGCCACTATGGAAAAATATGCCGAGGGAATTATCTGTCTTTCCGGTTGCGCAGGTTCCGAAATATCCGAAGCTTTGAAGGCGAACGATTATGCGCGAGCCAAGAAACTAGTCGAGTGGTATCACAAGACCTACGGCGATCGCTTCTACCTCGAAATGCAAGACCACGGCCACCCTGATTCCCCGACTCATTGGCCAGACCAGCAAAAGGTCAACGAAGGCTTACAGAAGCTTGCCAAGGAATATAAACTGCCACTCGTTATATCCTGCGACGGCCACTACCTCAAGAAAAGCAACCAAGACGCGCACGAAGTTTTGCTCTGTGTAGGTACCGGCAGTAATCTCTCCGACGATAACCGCATGAGTCTCAAAGATTTCGAGCTCCACGTCATACCGCCAGAAGACATCATTGCGCGCTGGGGCAAAGACTATCCAGAGGCGATTAGAAATACTAAGCGCATCGCCGACCGCTGCGACGTCAAAATTGAGCTTGGTCGTATTCTCATTCCGACTTTTCCAGTGCCAGAAGGTGAGACCGAAGAATCCTATGCGCACAAACTAGTCTTCCGTGGACTTGTCGAGCGTTTCGGCATCATGTCACGCGAAGATGCTGATAAGCTCGACGAACCAGAGCTGCGTAAGCACCTCAGTCAAGAAATCCTCGACCGCGCTGACTACGAGCTCGAAACCGTCAACCGCATGGGCTACTATGGCTACTTCTTAATTGTCCAGGACTTTATCAACTGGGGCAAGAAACGCGGCATCGTCTTCGGCCCTGGTCGCGGCTCCGCAGCCGGCGCCATCATTGCCTACGCTATGCGCATTACCGACATCAACCCGCTCGAATACGGCTTGCTTTTCGAGCGATTCTTGAACCCTGACCGCATTTCCATGCCCGATATCGACACTGACATCCAAGACACCCGCCGCGATGAGGTGATTCAGTACTGCACAGAGAAGTATGGCGCCGAACGCGTCTCCAACATCACGACTTTTGGCAAAATGATGGGCAAAATGGCGGTCCGCGACGTCGCTCGCGTGCTCGAAGTCCCATATAACGACGCCGACCGACTCGCCAAACTCATCCCCGACCCAGTTCAGGGTCGTCACGTCCCGCTTACTAAAGCCATCGACCCGAGTGAAGATAAATTCTATACCGCCGACCTCAAAAATGAATACGATACCAACCCAACCGCTAAAGAAGTCATCGACTACGCGATTCAACTCGAGGGGACTATCCGCAGTCACGGCGTGCACGCTTGCGGCGTGGTAATTGCTCCAGAAGACTTAGTCAAATATCTCCCGCTTGAAATGGCGCAGAAGGGCGTTGTCGCCACACAGTTCCCGATGGGCGAAATCGAAGAAATCGGCCTGCTTAAGATGGACTTCCTCGGCCTCAAAAACCTCTCGGTCATCAAGTCCGCCCTCCGTATCATCAAGAAAGTCTACAAAAACGACATCGATATCGACGAGCTCACGTTCGATGACCCCAAAGTCTACGAGCTACTTCAGCGCGCCGATACCACCGGTGTTTTCCAGCTAGAATCCGCCGGCATGAAGCGCTACCTGCGCGACCTCAAACCCGACACCTTCGAAGATATCATCGCTATGGTTGCCTTGTATCGCCCAGGCCCGATGCAGTTTATTGACAGCTTCATTCGCCGCAAGCACGGCAAGGAGCCGATTCAATACCTCCACTCCGGTCTCGAGAACTCGCTCAAGAACACTTACGGCATTCTCGTCTATCAGGAACAGTTCATGCAGATTTCTCGCGAATGGTGCGGCTTCACTGGCGGCCAGTCCGATACTCTGCGCAAGGCCGTCGGTAAGAAGAAAATCGAAGTCATGATGAAAGTCATGCCCGAGTTCATCGAAGGCGCTCAAAAAGTCGGCGGCGCCACTAAGCAGCAAGCCGAGACCTTCTGGAATCAGCTGGTTGAATTCGCGAATTACTGCTTCAACAAATCACACGCTGCCTGTTACGCCGTTATCGCCTACTGGACCGCCTATCTCAAGGCACATTACCCTGACGCCTTCATGGCTGCCCTAATGACCGCCGATATGGGCGACACGACTCGTCTCGCCATCGAGATTTCCGAATGTAAGCATATGGGCCTCAAAGTCTTGAATCCGGACATTAACCAATCCTACGCCGAGTTCGCCATCGTCGGCGGCGAAAACACCGTTCGCTTCGGCCTCGCTGCGGTCAAAGGTATGGGCAAGGCCGTAATCGATGAAGTGATTGCCGAGCGTGACGCCAACGGTCCGTTCAAATCCGTTTGCGACTTCGCCCGCCGCATCAATTCCACTAAATTCAACAAGAAATCTTGGGAATCATCAATCAAAGCTGGCGCCTTTGATAGCTTCGGCCATTCTCGTTCCGACTTGCTCTTTAACCTCGACAAGATCCAAGCCTACGGTTCCAAGATGCAAAAGGAAGCCGAGTCCGGCCAGACCGATCTGTTCGGCGCACTTGGAGATTCGGTCCAGATCCCAGAGCCAGAAATCACGCCCGCGCCAACCCAATACACCGACAAACAACAGCTGATGTGGGAACGCGAGTTGATGGGACTATACATCTCCGCTCATCCGCTCGACAAATACGACACTTATTTCCTCGAGCAGACTAACCCTCTTACCATGGTCACCACTGTCAATGACGACTATCAACTCACCGTCGGCGGAATTATCTCTGCCTGCCGCACGATTATCACTAAGTCTGGCACCAAAATGGCCTTCGTCCGCATCGAAGATAAGAATAACGAAATTGAAATCATCGTTTTCCCGACTCTCTACGAAAAAATCGGCAGCACCCTCGAGCAAGATAACGTGATACGCTGCACCGGCCGCGTCAACGCCAAGGACGCGCAAGGGAACCGCACTAGCGAAGCCAAGGTTATCGCTGACGATATTACATTGATTACAGACAAGATTCTCGAGAACTACACCTCTACCGGTCGCGAATTCCCCGCCCCTACCACCGAAGACAAGAAGCCCTCCCGCCGCCGTAGAACTGCAAGAGAAGAAGTAGTTTCCGGCAAGTCCGGTGGTGGAGCCGACGGATCGGGTTCCCCGCAGCAGTTGCGAGCAACGGGATCGCAAGCAAGTGAACCCCGTAACGACGGGCGTTCACGCAGCGCTGATGCGAAAACCCAATCCGCGACTCCCGATCGTACTCGCCAGAAACTCTATGTTCTATTGCAGAACCCCGACGACATCGATATGCTCAAGTCCATCCGCGCCGCGTGCGATAAGTTTCCAGGCCGCAGTGAAATGATCCTGGTCGTCGGCAAAGATAAAAAAGCCATGCGCCTGCCTTTCCGAGTCGACCCAGTCGCTCGTCTCACCGACAAACTCGCCGACATCGTCGGCACTGATCACGTCAAAGTTAAATAGGAGGAAATATGCCAACCAAAAAAGTCACAAAAGCCAAAGGCTGCCCTAGGCCAGCTGCACCCAAATACAAGCGCCCCACTTGGGACCAATACTTCATGGAAGTCATGGACGCTGTCAGCAAGCGCGCCACCTGCGACCGCGGCCGTTCCGGCTGCGTAATCGCCCGCGATAACGTGACGTTGTCCACCGGCTATGTCGGCGCTCCGTCCGGTTCGCCGCACTGTGATGATATCGGTCACCTTATGAAGAAAGTCATCCACGACGACGGTCATATTTCTGAACACTGCAAACGCACCGCCCACGCTGAAGCCAATGCTATTTGCCAGGCCGCCAAAAATGGCATCTCCATCAAAGGCGGTACCGTTTATTGTCGCATGACTCCCTGCCGCGACTGCGCCATGCTCATCATCAACTCCGGCATTGCCAGAGTAGTCACCGAGCGTGATTATCACGACTCTGACGAATCCAAAGAGATGTTCAAACTCGCCGATGTCGAGCTAATCATCCTAAACTCTGAGGTGCAAAAGTACTGATATGAAACTGAAATTCAAGAAGATGCGTCCAAACGCCACGATTCCACAATACCAAACCGAAGGCGCCGCCGGTTTTGATTTTCATGCTGCGATAGACAAGCCTGTCATTATCAAACCGCACCAACCACCGCATCCCATCCCGACCGGTATCGCTGTTGAAATCCCATTAGGCTACGAGCTGCAAATCCGCCCGCGCAGCGGCCTCGCTTACAAGCACTCCGTCACCATGATGAACGGCGTCGGTACTATCGACTCGGATTATCGCGGTGAGATGCAGGTCCTGCTTATCAACCACGGCGATTCAGATTTCATTGTCGAACCAGACATGCGCATCGCCCAAGGCGTCATCGCGAAATACGAAAAAGTCTCTTGGGAAGAAGTCGACGAGCTCTCCGAAACCGACCGCGGCGCCGGTGGCTTCGGCTCTACCGGCCTCGCGAAGAAGTAATCTCCCAGGCCGCAATCCCCGCCGCCACCGACACATTAAACGACTCCTTGCATCCCTGCATCGGGATTTCCAAAGTCGCATCAACTAGCGTCAAAATCTCATCCGTCAGGCCATATCTCTCCTCGCCCAAAATCAGCGCTATCGCACTATGCTCAGACAAAAATTCATCACATTCCCGACTTCCGAATTTCAACGAATCTTCCCGTTGTTCCAGAGCGCAAACCACAACTCCAGCATCTCGCAGGGAACGAATTGCCGTCGAAATATCCGGCTCATACCACCACCTCACCATCTCCTCCGCCCCTAGCGCCGACTTATGAATCGCCGCGCGCAATTTTTCCCGCTCATGTGCCAGCCCCTTATCCGGATTCGGCGTATACCCACAGAACACCACCTCCGCCACCCCCAACCCCTCCGCAGTCCGCAAAATCGCCCCCACATTCAGGATCGAGCGAATATTCCAGAGCACCAAAGTCAGCTTCATGACCAGATTGTAACACGCGACCTTAACACGGCTAATTGCTTATGTTAAAATATAACCATGAACGAGCAGGAAATTCAGCAGCGTCGTCGCGACAACGACGAGGAAGCGACCTCCGGACGCGCCCGCATCCTCGGATTTCCATACCTCGATACTCGCGAATTCGAAGCCACCGTCCCCCTAGTCCCCAATCCCAAAATCACCGTGGTCGACATGCATCGCGACTTCATGATTCCGCTCAGCAGTGGTGGCGGTGAACAGCACTTCCAATTCATGATTACCAGCCAAACCCCGCGCACCGTCATCGACGGCATGACCAAAAGCTTCAACGACAAAGGCGAGCGCGTTGATTTCTTCCTCATCAGCAATTCCGCCTACAAAGTCTTTCTTCTCCGCTACGACCCGCCCAAAGAAGTCATTTACGACGACATCAAGATCGCCAACGAAGGTGATTCTGAAACTATCGCCGAAGTCAGTCAGACTCTCAACTCTGTCTCCTCCGAGAAAATCTTTGACTACCTCATCAGCCAGGCCGACAAGCTCGCCGCCTCTGATATTCATATTGAGAATATGCGCGGCAAAATCCGCGTCCGCCTCCGTGTCGACGGCATTCTTCACCCAGTCGCCGAGCTCGACAAAGATCGCTACCGCGTCCTCATGGGCGAGCTTTCCTCCCGCGCCAACGTCTCTACCGCCAGCAACAAGCCGCAGTCCGGCCACATGCAAATGGAATTGACCAGCGGCTCCGCCACTCACTTCATCAATCTCCGCGTCGAAACCGTCCCCACAATTTACGGTCAGGACGTCGTCATGCGTCTATTCAACTTCGACGAATCCCTACTCAAACTCGACCTGCTCGGCCTCTCCGAACAGGAAAAGGCCACATTAAACGAAATAATTTCCCATCCCCGCGGCATGGTTCTGATGGTCGGCCCCACCGGCTCTGGTAAATCTACCACCCTCTACTCATTAATTAATGCTCTCAACACTACCGACCGCAAAATCATCACCCTCGAAGATCCAATCGAATACGGCATCACCGGCATCAGTCAAATTCCCATCAATACCAACGAAGGCGGTTCCTTCGCCGAAGGCCTCCGCGCAGTTTTGCGTCTCGACCCAGATGTCGTCATGGTCGGCGAGATTCGCGACCAAGACACCGCTCGCACCGCCATCCAAGCCTCGATTACCGGCCACTTAGTCCTCAGCTCCTTCCATGCTAACTCTTCCGCCGCCGCTTTCGCCCGTATGATTGACCTCATCGGTATCAACCCGATTTTCGCTACCGCCATCCGTATGCTGATTGCCCAGCGCCTCGTCCGCAAACTCTCGGACAGCAAACAAGCCTACTCACCAGACGCCGCCACCGTCCGCTACCTCAACGACAACCTCGCCGGCATTGACCTCACCAAATACGGAATCGATCCTAAACAACCGCGGCTCTATAAGCCAGTCGCCACCGCCACCGAACCCTTCGGTTACAAAGGCCGCATCGTCCTGATGGAACAGCTAATCGTCAGCGAAGACATCCAGAAATTTATTCGTGGCGACCTCGCCGACATCAACGCCTCCGACATCGAAAAATCCGCCAAAGAACACGGTATGCTCACTCTCGTCCAGAAGGGCCTAATCGCCGCTCTCAGAGGTGAGACCTCCCTTGAAGAAGTCTCCAGAGTCATTTAGATATTGACATTTTGCCTCAAGTGTGCTATAATGTATAAGAGTTGCCTCGCAGCTCAGTACTTTAACGTCTCATTTTCATTCATAAGCCTATTCGACCCCTGAAGACCTCTACGGTTACTGTGTATTACCAGAGGTCGAGTTGGCTTATGAATCTTCCGATTTCTAGGCCAACCATTAGGGTAAAACCCTAGAAGGAGGAAAATTATGAAAAAGAACTGCAAAGTTAGTGCACCTATGGCAGCTATGAAACGAGCTGAGAAAAAGGCAAGTCAGACCTATGAGAAAGCACTTGAGCTTATCCGAGGCATTGGCTATGACGAGAGGTTCGGAACAGATTGTTACAGATATTTAACCCACAGAAATCCTGTTTTTAACTTAATCGCAGACGACTGCCGCGTTTATCGCACCGCTGAAGGATCAGACCCTTGCGACGAGAACTTCAACCACGCTCTGTGTAGAGAATACATAGAGAGGCATGCCACTATTGACGACATCATCGACATTATTGTCACGAATTCGCCAATCAAACCAGGGAAGGACTCGCGTAACATGAATCTCGTTCGCAGGATGGTTGTGATGCTGAAGGATGACGGCTCTGTCAGAACGAATCCATGGATGAATGACCTATTCTTGGCTGCGATGATTAACGGCGAGCTCAAAAGCTATGCACAGGTCTATAAGTTTATACTTAAGACTATCCCGAAAACCGATCCAGCGGAGATGGTGGGCTTACCGGAGGATTCTGCTAATCTAATAAATCAGCTGATATCCGGTAAATACAACGCAGAAATGATTGCAGAGGGTACGGATATCGAAGAGATATCTGAGTTACTCGAAGATGCGAGGAAAGCGCTGCGTAGAGATTAATGAGACGAAGGCGACCACATGAAGTGGTCGTTTTTCATGTTAGAATACAGATATGAGTACTGTGCGAATTACTTCTGGAACCTACAAAAAACGCAAGCTATCCGTGCCAAAATCCGCCCACCCCATGGGTGAGCGCGAGCGCATCGCAATTTTTAACTCCCTCAGCGACATTTCAGGCAAAATCGTTCTCGATATGTTTGCCGGCTCCGGTGCACTAGGGATAGAAGCCTTGTCCAGAGGCGCAAACGCAGCGACCTTCGTCGATTCCGATCGCAAAGCTAGGGAACTAATCAAGCAGAACTCGCCGGTAGAAGTCGAGGTGTTGCCACAGCTCCCGGATGCAAGCTACGACTTGATTTTCGCCGACCCGCCTTATGATAATCCGCAACTCGAACTGCTCCCAGAGATTGCCAAACATCTCAGCCCTGGCGGCACTCTAATCTTGTCGATACCCAAACAACTCGCGCCTCCAGAGCTGCCAAATCTCCGCCAAATCTCTGTAAAGTCCTATGCCAATGCACAGATAATCATGTATAATTAGCTTATGCCTATAGAAGTTGAAATAGCGCTATTGCTATTCACTGTGGCAGTTCTAGGGTGGTTAGGCTACCTGGTGTACTATCGCAACCGCAGTGACACTTTCATGCGCTTCGCTTTTCTAATTCAGTCGGTTTTTGCTGTCCTCTGGACTCTCGCCAGTTTGGCGCGTATCGTCGATAACAGCATGACCGTATCGGAGTTCGGCGCTCGATTGGCCTATTCCGCCAGCGCCGGCGTAGCTGCAACTTGGATGGTCATATTCATCGCGCTCTCTCATTACCACAACCTGCGCAAAATTTCTGCGATTATCTCATGCATTGTTTGGTTGGTGATAGGCGTGGGGTTAGTCATGATACCTGGCGCCATGGTTGCCGGTGTGGGCGAGCCGCCCGATCGCACGGTTTACTTCGGAGACCAATCATGGATTTACAACTTCTATGTGCTCATTGTCGGGTCCATACTTTATTTCCTCGCCATCGCCAACATCATCAAATCCCGCACCCAGCTTGAGCGCGTTCGCCAGACCGTCATCAGCTTTGTCTTCATCGCTTGTTTCTCGGTAGTCGCGGTCGTTGATGTCGTCATGCCGATGATGGGCAACTTCTCGCTTTATTGGCTCGGCCCTATTATGCTATTACTGCTGACGTCAGGCATCGCTCTTGCCATGTACCGTTACCGCCTGCTCAACTTCAGCTCGATTAATTCCGAAACCATCAACGAAAATCTCGTCATCGATATTTCTCGTCTACTCATCAAGAACGACGACATCATCAAGGGTCTCCAAGAGACCATCAAACAGCTCAGTAATATCATGGAAATCCGTGTTTCGGCTGTCGAGATTTATGACTCTCAACGCCAGATTCGCATCGGCGAAAAGCAGCTCATGCTCGGCAAGAACATCATTGGCGACTACGTTAAGAAAAAGAAGGGCAGCGACGAGTACGCATCTAGTATGATTACGCTCGACGATATTGAGTTTTCCGACCCGATGTATGAATACTTCCGAGATCACCACATCAGCTATTCAGCGCTGTTCGGCAACGAACGCAAAGGCGTCCAGGGTGCCATCACCGTGCGCATTACCGGTAACAAGATTTGGGGCGTCAAGCAAACCTCACTTCTCACCACTATCGGCAACACTATTTTGCTCGCCTACGAGAACTCCAAGACCAGGCTCGAAAACTTAGAGCTGCGTCGTATCGACACCGCTAAGGACGAGGTGCTCAACATCGCCAGCCACAACCTACGTACGCCAATTTCTGTGGTGCGCGGCTACCTCGAGCTTTCGCTGTCAAATAAGATTGAAGAAATCGGTCCACAGACCACTCGTTTCCTCACTTCTGCGCAGAACGAACTCAAACGTATGGCTCGCATCGTCGACGACTTCTTAACGCTCTCACGCATCCAGATGAAACGCTTCGAACTTAGGCTTTCGTCGGCCAACGTCAAGGATCTTGTAACTGCGGAAGTTGAGAACCTTAGTATTGTCGCGACTGCCAAGCGTCTAGCGCTCACGCTCAACGTCAAACCTGGCGAATACCGCGCCATGATTGACCAGTCCAAGATGCGCCAGGTCATCACCAACCTCATCGACAACGCTATGCATTATTCTGGTAAGTCGCACATCATCATGGTTAGGCTGTCGAGCGACGACAAAAATATCATGTTCTCGGTCGAAGACCACGGTATCGGCGTGCCCGAAAGCGACCGCAACAAACTCTGGCAGAAATTCTCCCGCGGCACCAACGCTAAGACTTACCGCCCAGACGGCACCGGCACCGGCCTTTACATGATTCGCCGTATCGTCGAAGACCACCACGGCCAAGTATTTTACAAGCCGCTGCAGCAAGGCTCGCTCTTTGGCTTCATTATTCCGCATATTCCAGAGGGTCATTCCGGTGGCGGAAATCCATCTTCAGAATCGCAACAAAGCTCTAGCACTCCAGAAGCCTGAGTGCTATCATTAAATAGTAGATGAAGAAACTTATTCGGTATCTCGCCCCATTTTGGTGGCAAATAATTCTGCTCATGGCCGGTCTTGCCCTGCAGGTATGGTCTAGTCTTCAGCTGCCTAGTATCATGGCGGATATCGTCAACAAGGGCATCGTCCAATCCGACCAAGAATATATATTGAATAGTGGCTTATGGATGTTGCTGGTGGCGCTAATTGGCGGCATCGGTATGGTCATCGCAGGTTTCTTCGCCTCGCGCGTCGGCACCGGCTTCTCGCGCAACGTCCGCTCTGATATCTTCCGCAAGATTCTCAGCTTCAGTCTGCCGGAGATGAATAAATTCTCCACCGCCAGTCTAATTAACCGCACCACCAACGACATCCAGCAACTCCAGATAACTGTCGTGATGGTCCTACGTATGAGTTTGCAGGCCCCGATGATGGGCGTCGGCGCGATTATCGCCGCATTGAACACTGCGCCTAGTATGGCGTGGATTATCGCGTTGGCTGTCGGAATTCTAACTGCGCTCGCAACCACCGTCATTATCATCGTGATGCCGAAATTTCGCATCATCCAGAAACTTACCGACAAGCTCAACCAAGTCACCCGCGAAGCTCTCACCGGTTTGCGCGTAGTCCGTGCCTTTAACAACGAGAAATACGAAGAAAAACGCTTCGTCCGCGCCAACGATGACGTCGCGAAGGTCCAACTCTTCACCCAGCGCGCTATGTCCGTGATGATGCCTCTGGTACAATTTGCTCTCAACTGTATTATGTTGCTAGTCATCTGGGTCGGTGCCCACTATATTGACGAAGGCGTAATTGCAATCGGCGACATGATGGCATTTATGCAGTATGCGATTCAGGTCATCATGAGCTTCATGTTCCTAACTGTCGGTTTCATCATGGTCCCGCGCGCCGCCGTCAGCTGGCAGCGCATTTCCGAAGTCATGAATACTCGCCTCTCAATTCGTCAGCCCCGTCAAGCTAAGCGCGCCAGAAGCGACAAACGTGGCACTATTGAATTCCGCAACGTCAATTTTGCCTACGAGGGTGCCGAACATCCAGTACTTCGCGATATCAGTTTTGTCAGCAAGCCTGGCCAAACCACTGCGATCATTGGCGCGACCGGTTCTGGTAAGTCTACTATCGCCAGCCTGATCCCACGCCTCTACGATGTCACATCCGGCGAAGTTCTGGTTGATGGCGTCGACGTTCGCAACTACGAGAAGCACGACCTGATGAAGAAAATCGGCTACATCCCGCAACGCGCGGTATTATTCTCTGGCACAGTCCAGAATAATATCGGCTTCGGCACCAATGATAGCGATTCCAAAAACGTGCGTGCTGCTGCCAAAGTTGCTCAGGCCAACTCTTTCGTCGAAGACCTCGACAAGAAATACGAATCGCGCGTTTCTCAAGGCGGCAACAATTTCTCCGGCGGCCAGAAGCAGCGTCTTTCGATCGCCCGCGCCATCGCTCGCGACCCAGAAGTCTATATATTTGACGACAGTTTCTCTGCGCTGGACTTCCGTACTGACCTTGCCCTGCGCAAAGCTCTCCACCCGGTCACTCGCGAAGCCACTGTGTTAGTCGTGGCGCAACGTGTCGGTACCATCAAGCACGCCGACCAAATTCTCGTGCTCGACAATGGCCGCATCGTCGGCACCGGTACGCATTATGAACTTCTTCGCGACTGCAAGGTCTATCGCGAAATAGCCTCTAGTCAGCTCAGCGACCAAGAAATGAAAGACGAACTCCGTATCGCCAAGGAGGAGAGTAAGTGATGGCCGAAAAAGAGAAAATCCAGAAGCAACCAAAGCGCGGTGGCGGTCTATTCGGTGGCGGTGGACATGGACCGGTCGCAATGGCAGCCGAGAAACCACGCGATTTCCGCACCTCGCTGCGCAAACTAATTCGCGCCCTCAAACCATTCTATCTCCCAATTATCATCACCATGGTCTTCGCTATCGCCAGCACAATCTTTGCGATTATCAGTCCGCGCCTGCTCGGCGACATGACCAACCAAATAGTCTCCGACCTCATCGCCAAATTCATGGGCGTCCCGGGCGCCGCGCTCAACTACGATTACCTCACCCGCATGGCCTTCATTCTCATCGCTATTTACTTAGTCAGCAATCTCTTCGATCTAATCTCAGGTTGGATTATCGCCGGTGTCACCACGCGCTTCATCGTCAAGCTCCGCTACGACATCAGCCAGAAAATCAATCGTATACCCATCAGCTACTTTGACAAGCACCAGTACGGCGACACTATGAGCCGCGTTATTAACGACACTGAGACTATCGCCCAATCCCTCGCCAACTCACTCACAAATATTATTTACAGTATTACCGCTCTAATCGGTATCATCGTAATGATGCTGACCATTAGTTTCCAAATGACCATCATCGCGGCGGTCACTCTGCCGATAGGCTTTATCATCATCGGATTTATCACCAAGAAATCTCAGCCGCAATTCCGCGCCCAGCAAAACCACCTCGGCGATTTGAACGGCCACATCGAGGAAACCTTTACTGGCCAAACTGTGGTACGGGTTTTCTCCGCCGAAGCCCAAGTCACCAAGAAGTTTGATGAAGTCAATAACAAGCTCTATAGCAGCGCCTGGAAATCACAATTCCTCTCTGGCCTGATGATGCCGTTGATGCGCTTCGTCAGCAATCTCGGCTACGTCGGCTCGGTTGTAGCTGGCGGCTGGTTAGCGATTCAAGGCAAAGTTTCCATCGGCGACATCCAGGCCTTTATTCAGTACGTTAACCAGCTCGGCCAGCCGATGGTGCAAGTTGCGCAGATTATGAACGTGATTCAGTCCACTGTCGCTGCCGCCGAACGCGTCTTCGATTTCCTCGAAGAACCAGAAATCTCCACCGACCCAGCACCAGTACGACTGCCCGGTAAGATTCACGGCGAAGTCGAGTTCCGTAACGTCTCTTTTAGCTACGATAAAGGCAAGGAGATCATCCACAACTTCTCCGCCCACATCAGCCCCGGCCAGCGCGTCGCCATCGTCGGCCCGACCGGCGCCGGTAAAACCACCATGGTCAACCTGCTGATGCGCTTTTACGACCCAGACAAAGGCGAGATTCTAATCGACGGCGTCGACACTCGCACTATGCCGCGCTCCCAAGTCCGCGAGATGTTCGGCATGGTCCTTCAGGACACTTGGCTGATGTCCTCCACCATTGAAGAAAACCTCAAATATGGAGACCAGTCTGCTACTCGCAAAGACGTCGTCCGTGTCGCTCGTGCCACTCACGTCGACCACTTCGTCCAGAGCCTTCCAAACGGCTACAAAACTAAACTCGACGAAAATACTGACAACATTTCCGTCGGCGAACGCCAGCTTATGACTATAGCCCGCGCCATGCTCGCGGACGCCCCGATGATGATTCTGGATGAGGCTACTTCCAACGTCGACACTCGCACCGAAGCACTGATTCAAGACGCGCTAGGGAAGCTCACAGTCGGTCGTACTAGCTTCGTGATCGCCCACCGCCTCTCGACTATCCGCGAAGCCGACCTAATTCTCGTAATGAAGGACGGTAACATCATCGAGCAAGGCAAGCACAACGAACTACTCCGCCAAGGTGGATTCTACGCCGAACTCTACAACTCTCAATTCTCCGAAGACTAACTAGTCGCCAGGTCGCGATTGCGCCAGACGATATTTCCTACCACATACGCTACCACTGCTACGCCAGTAATTATCAACAGTGGCACAATCATGATTTCGTTCGCCGGCGCCGCTGCCACATGTTTCATAATATTTAGATTCATTAGCCATTCAGGCAAACCAATCATTGGACCGACCCATGTCGCGAACGCGATGAAGCCATAATAGCTCCACACAATCGCGCCAGCTGCGCGCGGAATCAAACCAAACAACAGAACATACACACCGATAAATGCCAGTACCACCGGCACATATGAAAATGCTGCCAGCGTAAAGTCCCACACGCTCACACTGACATCAGTCAATAGATTTGTGCTCACCGCCAACACTACTCCAGACGAGACCAAGATCAAGGTACTGCAATCAATAACCATTCCGACATGGAACGCCATCCACTTGAAGCGCGATACGCGGGTAGCAAGCAAATTCTCGAGGTAGCCCTTAGCTTCCTCGCTACGCATCTTGCTCAGTCCCTGCATCACATAGCCAATTACTGCAATCGCCGTTAGCATTAGGAAGGTCGAGAGGAAGGCTGGAATTATCGCCCCCATCCCGCCAATCGCTTGAATTAATTGTTGGGTGAATTCAGAAGAATCAAACACGTCTGCCATCTCAGGCACCAGCCATCCGATTATCATAATGAATGACAACGTGCCGATGAACCAACCAAGGAAAATGTTCTTCTGCAGATACCATGTCAATCCAGGCAGAGTTCGCAGAAACGGCTTAGCTCGGTCTCGACCTTTGCGCGCCGGCAATAGACCGGCTCCCACGTCGCGGACGCCCTGCAGGAAGAACGCCCAAATAATTGCAACTACTATAAACAGCGCAGGTATCACTAGCGGCCACCATTCTGGATAGGTGAGCGCGCGCGTCGCTTGCATCCAGCCGAACGGGCTGAGGTAACTAATCCACATTGGTTGAATCAACCCACCATGGCTCGCAGCTGCACCCATAAAATCACCAACCCCTCGGATGATAAATGCTGCTCCGACTAGGATTGACATCGTGCCAATTACCGAGCGAGTGCTCTCAAAGAATTGCGCCACCACCGCCGTAATCGCTGCCCAAGTCATACCGAATAGTCCCATCGACAGCGCGTACAACCATGATTGGCTCGCGCTCCATTGGTCGGTCAACAAAGTCATACCGAATCCCAACGCGACTGTTATAATCATGTTCGTCAGAAATGCTACTTTTAGCACCGCCAGCAAGCTCGCCCAGCGTCCTACGCGGCAAGACTGAATCAATTCCTGCGCGCCCATTTCTTCGTTTTGGCGAGTGTGGCGCACGATTAGCAGGATGTTCATGAAAGCAATCGCCAGCCCCCACCACAGCACAGTTTCTATTGTAATCAGCGCGCCGAAAGTTGGCCCGTCCATCATACCAGTTAGGAAAATCCCTGCCGGATTCAGCGCAAAAGTCTGGTACAGCGTGGCCAACGTGTCAGCGTCACTATACATCTCCTTGAGCAAGGGAATCATCCAGAGCAGGAAAACCGTGAAACAAATAATCCAGACCGGCAACTTGACGCGGTCCCGCCGAAAAATCAGTTTAATTAGTGGCCAAAAACCGGTAAACATTATTTCTCCTCGTACTCTTTGAGGAAGAGTTTCTCGAGGTTTTCATGCTCTTTCTTTAGCTCAGCTAATGTGTAGGTTGCGACATCCTTGCCTTCGCGAATGATAGTCGCGCGGTCGCAGAGTGCCTCTACTTCAGTTAGGATGTGGCTAGAGAGGAAGATGGACTTGCCCTCTTCTTTCATTTTGCGGATTTCAGTTTGGAAGACTTGTTCTTTGAGCGGATCGAGACCACTGGTTGGTTCGTCTAGTATATAGAGTGGTACGTCGCTGGCTAGTGCCGCGACTAACGCGACTTTCTGGCGATTGCCTTTACTGTAGGTACGGAATTTTTTAGTCGGGTCTAGGTCAAATTGCTTCAGTAGATGCGCGCGTTGCTTCACATGCAGCCCGCCACGTAACTCGCCCAGGATGTCGATTATCTCGCCGCCAGTGAGGTTCGGCCAAAAGTTGACGTCGCCCGGGACGTAGGCTAGTTTTTTGTGCAACTCCACGGCGTCAGCCCATGGATCTTTACCCATCAATGTGACCGAGCCCTTGGTTTTCTTGAGTAGCCCCAACAGTACTCGGATAGTCGTGGATTTACCAGCGCCATTCGGCCCGAGGAAGCCATGCACCTCGCCCTTCTCGACGGTCAGATCCAGCCCATCCAGCGCCTTCACTTTCCCAAAATATTTACTAAGATTCTTCGCTTCTATAACGTTCATGCTTTAAGTGTATCACGAGGTTGCGGAAAATACTAACAGGGTTATTTCGCTAGCGTCGTTAATATGGTATAATCACAAAGTACCTTCACGCGCGAGTGGTGAAATTGGTATACACGTATGCCTTAGGAGCATATGGCTTCGGCCGTGCTGGTTCAAGTCCAGTCTCGCGCACCAGATTAAGAAAACAGGTTGGAGACGGTCTCCAACGGTTAAGAACTCCTTGAAGCAAGGGGTTCTTAGCATATGCGGATAGTTTCCCGTCCTGCTTGCAGGGCGTTTTCGCTTCCACAAGTCTACGATTTTGCGATTTGCATTGCACCACGCCCACGGATTACCGCCAATCTATGCACCAAGGATATGCTTCTAGTTCCAATCGCCTGTGGAGCGGTCTTGGTAGCGCACAGTAAACCTTATACGAGAAATAGCTTCATTCTTCTCTGATTTAACCTTGTTGCTCGAAGTGTCGCCGCTAACAACCTTAATATTACCAGTAAGAGATTTTCCGCTCTTATCGATGTCCTCACTTGTTGTTGTGACGGCTAAGTCAAATTCGATACCCTGATACACACGAAACTCAAATCCAGCAAGGTCCTTATTTTTATTGACTGAGTTGGTTATTTGTTGCAGGGCTGATCCAATAAATTCCTCAATATCCATTGTTCAATTATATCAAGTTATTTGTCCCGTCGCCCATGCCATCGCGTTGAGATAAATAATCAACGAATAGAGTAGATAAGCGGGTTTTGTGCGAATAAGCACCACGAGTCTATCTTTATTCACAGATACTTATTAAATTTCACGCGGGAGCAGGGTGGTATAATACAAATATCATAAAAAGGAAATTGCATGGATAATTGGTGGTTTTACGTTCTAGTAGTGTTGGTCGCCATAATCATCATCCAAGCGTTAACGAAAAAACGCGCTTCGCCGAAAGAACCAGCAGATTCCGAGAATACTGACACCCAATTCCAATATAGAAAGAAGAACTTCTTGACTGCGGATGAAAAGAGCTTCCTCGTGATCCTGCGAGAACTCGCCAAGTATAACTTACTTGTTGTGCCGCAGATCAACCTAGCAACGGTTGTACAGAAGGTTGGTGAGTTTAGGTATCAAAATGAGTTGTATCGCAATATAGATTTTGGAGTGTTTGATAAGGAATATAATTTGTTGTTACTTATTGAGCTGAACGATTCTTCGCACAGCCAGAAAGACCGGCAGAAGAGAGATTCGAGAGTAAAGGACATTGTTGCTCAAGCTGAGATAAAACTCATGACTTTTTATACAGATAAGCCCAACAAGCCGGAATATGTGATAGATAGGATTCTTCAAGTAATAAATGTCCAGAAATAATCATAGCAAGGTATTCATTATTGTTACCGCTCACAATATGCACCTAAACGGAGAGTGTCGCCCCGCTGTTTCCAGTGTGTAGCGGGTAGCCACAATCCTACTTTTCGCTCTTCCTGTCCGCCGGACAGATTTTTATTTGAATTCTTTGAGATTTTTAATGCAGCCCAAGCCTATGTGCTACGGGCCGAGAAAGAGACAATCGACAGTATATATCACCTGCTTTGCATCCATGTGATATTGCTTAATATCCATTAGCGAAACAACACACGGCGCACCATGCGCTATGCAGTTCTTGTTATTAACGATGCTGTCCAACGCGCTCGCGTGCTTCTGGTCCAGCGCAACAAACGTATCTCTCCACTGAGAGCTGCACTGCTTCAAGAGATCCATGACCCTTTGTGAGCTCGGATTGCGAAATGTGTTACTCATCTGGCTTGATATAAGATTCGCAATCTCATTATTGCCGGCTCTTCTTGCTGCCTCTCCAATAATCTCCTCGATGCATTGTTCGTAAATGCCACAAAGATACACTACTAGATATTTCGCAAAGTAGGATTGAGACTTGATGTCTGCCCCCATAGCGCCAAGTTGGTCCATGTCATTAACCGTGCTATCGGCCTGCGCTAATAGACTAGAAGCTTTGCCACACCGCATTTTATTTTCTAAACACATTGATCGCTAAAGCAATACGACTTTTAACCCTGTCGGCGTCAGTGGTATGCTGTTCGGTAGATATGATAAAATCCTTACTCCGCAGTAGTCTGTTGTATCTCTTTGACAGATCGTCGGGCAAATTCGTAATATTGTGCGCGATCCCAGCGAATACTGCGTCCGCTACAGACATATTGATAGTCTTATTAGGGATGAACGCGTCTGACCCGATTCGGTCCAGGATGACGCCTATTGTCGACTCAAACACCGACCTTACTTTTAAGAGTTCCTGATTGTTAGCCTTATCATTATCACGCAAATATGTGTTTAAAAACTCGTTCATAGGTTTTCTATAGTTCGTGTAGTTATCATTGAGCGCTAGCAGTCTTAATATTGCCTCAATATCTCTCTGTCTTAGGTCAATCTTGCTCCTGCCAAATAACGTTCTCCATCGCGGATCATTGTTTAACTCCTTTATTAAAGCATTCAAATTTCCTCCAATAACAGCGTTCCTGACTTCCTGTAGGGTCAGGGACATGCCGCCTGTATTTAATCTGTTGAATACTTCAATCACACTAGTGTCATCAGCAGGGTCTACTTGCTCAAATGTTGTAGATCGTAATACCGAATTTCTTAGTCTACGTTTATCCGACTCGCTAAGCTCTTCGTAGGTGCGGCCCTCCCATTCTGGGTTTACGCCAGTAAGCCGGAACGTCCTGCCCTTATACTCGCCGTTAAAGAACGCGTTTATCGAGCGCAACCGCTGTTGTCCATCAACGACAAGCAACTTACTTGACGCCTTATCCAAGTAAAAGAAGACCTGTGGTACGGGGAGACCTAACAAGAAGGATTCAATTAGTTTACTCGCCTGCTTAATCTTCCATACCTGACTCCTTTGAAATTCGGGGATCTCAATATCGTAGTCATCGAGTTTCTTTGACAACACCTCAAGCGTCATGTCGGCACCACTGGTATTAATAGAATATGGCCTCAATATGCCTCCTTTTTATAGAGTGATTATAGCACACTGTAAGATGATACTACGCTTCAGGGGACTCATGGATAGCACTCTACCATTATGTGCACTTAACATTTGAGTATAATACCTAACATTACCAAGATAACGATTTATTGATATACTAACATCACTATGGCAATAACACTCCAGGCCGCAAAACTCACAAAGAATGATGAATTCTATACACAACTCAGAGATATAGAAAACGAACTTCGCCACTACAAGGAGCAACTTAAGGGCAAGACAATTCTTTGCAACTGTGACGATCCATATGAGAGTAACTTCTTCAAATACTTTGCCGCTAGTTTTAACCACCTTGGGCTTAAGAAGCTTATCTCGACGAGCTATGTTGAATCACCGGTTGCCGGCACTCAACTACCGTTATTCGAGCTGCAGGGACTTAAGCCGAATGGCAAACAACCATTCAAATTAGAGATAAATACAGTCCCCGATAATAATGATGACGGCGCGATCGACCTATTCGACGTTGAGCTCCTATTGAAGAACGACAAGAACACAGCCACGCCACTCATCGGCAATGGTGATTTCCGGTCAGAAGAATGCATCGAGCTTTTATCCCAAGCTGATATTGTGATCACTAATCCACCTTTTTCTCTTTATCGCCAGTACATCGCGCAGCTAATGGATTATAAGAAACAGTTTCTCATAATAGGCGATGATAATTGGGTCACACTGAAAGACACTTTCTCATTGATCCAGGAGGACAAGATGTGGCTTGGGTATGGTAGGGTAAAGGAGTTTAAGCAGCCGGACGGTACAATCAAGAAATTCGGGAACAAGTGTTGGTATACAAACCTAGACACGAGAAAACGTCATGACAACATTGAACTATACAAGAAATATGACCCCAAAGAATACCCAGTTTATGCTAATTTTGATGCAATTGAAGTTAGCAGGGTCGAGAACATCCCTATCGACTATGATGGGTTGATGGGGGTCCCAATAACATTTCTGAGTAAATATAACCCCGAACAGTTCGAGATAGTCGGTTCGAGCCGTGGCCTGGGGAGGAAGATGTCTGATTGTGGATATGATAAAGGTACGTATGTCCAAGGCGGCGTGCGTTTTTACCTACCAATAACACACACACACACATTCAGGTGTCTCTACGACAGAATCGTTATCAGGAGGAGGGCTAAAGATGAAGTATAAGCGTTTATACGATCGCATAGTAATCAAACAGAAAGTAAACAATGAATAAAATGGAGATAAAACCTTTAGAGATTACTATACGTGAGATCTATGATGGCTACACCGACGATATCGACGACCCTGAGGAGGGTGTGACAGGATACGGAGGCCTGTTGGATATTAGGCCAAAATACCAACGCGAGTTTATTTATGATGACAAGAGACGCGCTGCTGTCATCGACACAGTAACAAAGGGGTTCCCGCTAAACACTATGTATTGGGCGAAGAACACCGATAATACCTACGAGGTGCTTGACGGTCAACAGCGCACTATCAGCATCTGCCAATACGTACGGGGCGATTTTACGGTAAACACCGAGGGGTATGCAAAAGCATTCCATAATCTAACTCCGGAACAAAAAGACCAAATACTAGACTATAAGCTCACGGTCTATGTTTGTGAGGGAGACGAAGCAGAGAGACTAAAATGGTTCGAAATAATAAACATAGCCGGCGTTGTGTTGACTAGGCAGGAATTACGAAACGTAAACTATACTGGCCCATGGCTTTCTGACGCAAAGAGGCTTTTCTCAAAACGCGAGTGCAGGGCCAAAAAGATAGCCGAAAAATACATGGCTGGGTCCCCTATCAGACAGGAATACCTCGAAACGGCATTGGGCTGGCTAAGCCTAGGTGATATTGATAAGTATATGAGCAAGCACCAGCGTTCTGATAGTGCCGATGAACTATGGGAGTACTTTGAGAAGGTCATAAAATGGGTAGAGTCAACTTTTCCGAATTATCGTAAAGAAATGAAAGGTGTAGAGTGGGGGGTATTATATAACAAGTACGGTGCAGCCGTACTCAACACCGACGAACTCGAGGCACTCATAATAAGTCTTATGAAAGACGAAGACGTGACGAAGAAATCAGGCATATACAATTATGTATTAACAGGCGACGAACACAATCTGTCGATTAGGGCTTTCACCGATAACCAAAAACGTGAAGCGTATGAACGGCAAGAGGGATATTGTACCGTTTGCGGTGAGCATTTTGAAATGGAGGAGATGGAGGCGGATCATATAACGCCATGGATTGACGGAGGGAAGACTATCGCCGAGAACTGCCAGATGTTGTGCAGGGACGACAATAGGCGCAAGTCAGATATCTAGGCATATGACAATCACCACCAAAATCCACAACCGCATCTTCAAGCTCCTCGCCCAGCATCCCGACGGCATGCGCTGGGTCGACTTGCGCAACGAGCTCGAAAAAGACAAATCCCTCCACCCCAAAACCATCAACGGTCTGATTTGGAAACTTCCCGAACGCTTCCCAGACCAAATCTACAAACCTACCAAAGGCGTCTTCCGCTTGAAAAAATACAAATAAGCTTGTGTTATAATCAGCGTATGGATCAAAACCCTTTCGCACCTCAAAGCCCAACACCACTACCACCGACGCCCGTCCCGCCACCAGAGCCGATCCAGCAACAACCGATGCCACAACCGCAGATGTCCGAGTCTGTCACACCTCCTGCACCATCAAACCCATTTATGACTCAGCCACAGCCCACTCCTATGCAACCAGCTCCAATCGTTGATCCAGCACAGGGAATCAATCCAACTCCAACCCCTGACCTCGCCCAAGTCGCCAACGACCCATTCGCCTCACCCCCACCCAGCCCGTACAAGAAATGGCCTTCCGTCCTCGCGACCATTCTGCTAATCGTCTCCATGCTAGCTGGTACGGCAGTCGGTCCTCTTATGATCGCTTCCATATTCATATTAGGAGACATGGCTTGGATTATTGCGATGTTCTTTTTCGCATACATTGTGCTTTTTGCTTCGATTACCTTGATCCTCATCCTCGTTTTGACGATAGTTGCTATCTTATCAGCCAAAAAACACGCAAAACCTAAGAAGATCTATATGGCCAGTAGCGCAATAGTTGCCATCGCCACGACATTATCAGTGTTTAGGCTCATTAGCAGCACTATGAATATCTGGGTCTTTGGAAGTTGTATGACAGCATGTGTTTTATATTCATTCTTCGTGCTCATCAAATTTAAGAACAAAAAGAATCAGCCTAATGACCTACCCATAAGCACCGTCTCGACTGCGAAGCCAGCATTCAAGATTATCCTCATGGTTCTCGCCGTACTCAACATCGGCGCACTCGGTTACACGACCGTCCCCACTCTGTTATATCAAATCCAAATGTACCAACAAATTAAAGAGTGGCAGAATCAAATACAGTCCGAGCAAGACGACATCCGAAACAACAGCAGTTATCAGGTCGGTGATCAATTAGCAGACATGGTCTATAGTATCTGCAACGGCTCCTACGACATCGTTTACGCTCCTGCACAGTTCAAAAACCAGGGGGTTTTTGAATGCAAGGACAACAACTACATGTACTATGTCCGCGATACAAATAAGAAAAGTGGTTACTACACCGGTGGCGAAATGTACCAGATCGGTCAGACCTACCACGAGCTGATTGAAGAGTTTTTCCCGGGCGGAATATATCTATATCGAGAATCTTTTATATCCGATGTCCCAAATGAGTTGAAGATTGCGTTTGAAGTGAAAGACGAAGATGAGCTACTTAGAGAATATGGGCCCAAACTATTTCTCTTGTTCAAGAAGATGAACGAGACATACGAAGAGGAACTCCTCCTCAACGTATATTTCAATAAGACACTTGAGGGTATTGAGAGTTCCTACGATAGACTATTCTTAATGGCATATAGCTACCCGCACAACACAGACGCAGCTAACGGCTATGGCAAGTACACTTTTGACGTCGGTGACCCAGGTGATCTGTTTGGTAATATTTTTGGCAATCCAGACAGTTATCCAACTAATGCCCGTAATGCTGTGAAGTTCAACAGAAATATCAATGCACACGTCACTGATGGTCGGACGATCACCCAAAATGCCTTCATGCAGTTGATGAAGAACTCTTTCGACGATACTTTCTAGCTAACAAGTCTAATCAACGTAATCAGTCATAAACGCTTTGTACGAGAACAGCACCAGAGGGAATAACAGCACGTGCCCGATTGAGTGGGCGTATGGCACTACTCCGACCAACAACTCCATCCCGAGTGCGCCCGCAAACCCCACAGCTAGTCCTAGCCTCGCCATCTTGACACGCTTCAATATACGCTGGTCGTGGTTCTCCTTAATCACCTGAGAATAAGTAAACAACCCAGCAATCCAATATACTACTAGCAACAAATATTCCCAAGTCATCAGGAAAGAGTTGTAAACCGTTATTTTCTCGCCAGTCTCGTTGATATACACCAAGTCCGTCGAAAGGCTTAGGCTGCCACGCCAAATCCAGTTAGACCAGAAGATTAACACTGGCAACATCGCGAAGAAGAACAGTTGGAAGAATTGCTTTTTGGGCAATCTCTTGAGAGACAAGGCGCTCGCAAACATGAAGAACGCCATCGACGGCACGATTATGTCTGATGCCATCACAGTATAAAGCGTTACGATATCCGTATTTGTATAGACGAACCCCACAATCGAATACCCCGCCAGTAGAATAACCAGCACGGCGTAACAGATAGAGCGCTTCGTCAACCCGCCGGTCACAAAGACGACGAATGAAAGACCAACAGAGATGATAATCAATATCCCAATCAGGATGCCCAGAATCAACAGAACGCCATCACCCATATGCTTAGTATAGCATTATGTGGTTATATTACCAGTGATTATTCGGTTTCGGTGTCGTCGCCACCAGTGTCTTCTTCGAGCTCGCGATACGCGACCTTATTGAGTCTAGTTTTTGGCAGTGCCTTACGGAACACAATCTCCCAAGGCAGTGAATACTTCGGCAGATTTGTCTTGCACTGAGCCATAATCTTGCGCTTCAGCCCACCGCTCGGCTTCACGCCGTCCTTAAGCACCACAAACGCCCTCGCGACCTGTCCTCGGTACGGATCAGGAATACCTACTACTGTCACGAGCAGCACCTCGTCCACCCCGTTGATTACCTCTTCGATGCGTGCCGGATAAACATTATACCCGCTAGAAATAATCAAACGCTTCAACCTCTGGTCGTAGAATATATAACCCTCCTCGTCCACGTGGCACAGGTCACCAGTATGTAACCATACGTGCCCATCTCCGTGTAGAACCAAAGTTCGGTTGGTTTCTTCTTCCTCGTTTAGATAGCCTTGCATCATATTTGGACCAGTAATTACGAGTTCGCCCATCTCACCGGTTTTGAGTTCGATATCGGTGTTCGGCTCAACCACCTTGACATGCACATCCTGAATCGGGATACCTATACTGCCTAGCTTCATTCTCTCTGGCGGTACGAAGCACGCTCCAGCGAGGAATTCGGTTAGACCGTAGCCTCTCAGGATTTCTGCCTTACACCCCGCCTTCGCCAGCATCCCATCGACCTCATCTTTGAGTTTATTCGTCAACACGTCACCACCGCAAACTGGAGTCTCGAGGAAACTCATATCCATCTTGCGGATTTTTTTGTTCTTCAGCATCGCCTCATACAGAGTTGGCACACCTATAATAATCTCCGGTTTGTGCTTATCAAGCGTCTTGTGGAATGATGCTGCATCAAATTTAGGCAGCATCACATTTGTAATCCCTAGGCACAGAGGCAAGTGCACCCCGAGACTCAGCCCGAAGCCATGGAATATCGGCAGAATCCCTAAGATAGTTTTCCCTGGTCGTATCGTTGACACGAACTCTGGGCATTGCAATATATATGCGTTGAAGGCCTTATTTGTGAGCAAAATCCCTTTCGGCGTACCTGTCGTGCCACCACTATACAGAATTACTGCTGGATCATCACCGCCTTTACTCCTCACGCCGACATTTTCTTGTACGCCGTGAGACTTCCACATAAACTCCCAGAACGAATACTGGCCAGTGCGACTTGGAATATGCGCTACCTTGCGCCCCGCTGTTACTTGGTAGCCCAACTTAATGATGCCAGACATGGAGTCTTTCGGGGACATCACGATAATATATTCAATATCCGTCGTCGGCAGAATCTTCGCCAGTGTAGGATATGCTACATCAATGATGAATACGATTCTACTACCAGTTAAATCAACCGCGTGCTTCATATCTGCTTCGCTAGACAGTGGGTGAACCACATTCGCAATCGCACCGAGTTTGTTTGCAGCATAAATCGCCATCACAGCTTCCGGAGTGTTCGGCGAAATGATCGTCACTACCGTGCCTTTTTCAACACCAAATGCCGACATGGCGCGAGCGGCGCGATCGACCTTCGATATGAATTTTTTCCACGTAATTTTCGTTCCGAAATAGTCAAACGCAGTTTCGTTCTTCCACTTTTTGGACGAGCTTACAAGCATTTTGTACATTGAGAGGTTTGAATAACGCAGGGTTTTCTTGCGCCAACCGTAAAACTTTAACCAAGGAGCTTTTAGTCTTTTCTTCATTCTCTGATTATACACTAACTACTGTAAAATCGAGCTTCAAATTCACGAATTATGAGTTTATGGATTTCTTTGATCGACTTAGGCTCACTTTTGCGCGCGCAATTTATCTTGATATATCCAAACATTTCGGCTAGTTCCAAGTAGACCTGCTCAGCTCGTCGCAAGTGAGTTTCGCTCGCTTCATGCTGGTCGCTCGATTCTGGCCTGGCCTTGCGTAATTTCTCCGCCGCATCATAGGGCATATACAGGAAAAACGTCATATCAGGACGACGTAATTTGCACAAACGGTATTCCAACTGCTCCAGCATCTTATATAGCTTGCGGCGTTCAGTCTTCAGCCGCAATTTACCGCCCTGATGCGCCATATTGCTCTCGACATAACGATCTAATATCACATTTATTCCAGCATTCAGCCATTCTTCAATTTGCGGTGAATGATACAACCGATCCGCCGCGAAATACATCGCCGCCACTTTCGGATCAACCTCCGTCGCGCCCTCAGGGAACCAACCCTCGCAGATATACGACTTGCCGAGGTACGGCCCGCCCACAATTCTCCCAGTCGGCGAATCATACCACGGATACGATGCTCGCTTCACTCTGATTCCTTGTGCTTCCATAGCCTGTACTAGAAGCTCAGACTGCGTCTGTTTACCAGAACAATCCGTCCCCTCAATCGTAATCAGCATGCCCCGCTTCATAAAATTACCAAGTAAATCGTTCGTTCAAAACGTGATACGTGTCAACAATTTCGTCAGGAGAGAACCAGTGTGCGATTTCAAGTTTGGCCTCATCCGGATCTCCAGAAGCATGAATTAAGTTTGGCACTCCAGTATCACGCGCATCCGCATAACCAAAGCTCATATGTGCGTAGTCCCCGCGAATCGTGCCCATGTCTGCCTTGCTTGGATCAGTTGAGCCAACAATTTTGCGAATTAAGGATACTGCTTCGACGCCCTCAAACACCATTGCGATTACTGGCCCACTCACCATGAACTTCAGCGTGCGCTCAAATGCTGCTTCGCCACGACGAGTCACCATCTTACCGATATTCTCGTAATGCTTGTAATAGTGGTCGCGGTCTGGGTTAACCATCTTAGTCGCCACAATTTTCAGCCCCACACGCTCAAATCGCTGCAGAATCTCACCCACAATCCCACGCTGCACCGCGTCAGGCTTGAAAATCACCAAGCTCTGCTCGATCAACTTCTCGTATTCCGCAATCTCTTTCGCTAACGAAATCGATTTCGCCTCTGTTGACATTGCATCTTTAGCTGGTTTCTTTGCCATACGCACTCCTTTTGCGCCCATTATACCACCTCTTGAGTGATAACACAATCATGGTATAATAAACATATGAGTGAAGAAGAACCCAAGAAGTTAAAGGTCGCGACCACTGTCGCCGTCAAGTCAACCAAGAAATTCGGCAACGGATTCAAGAAGTTCATCAGTCGCGGCAACGTCATCGATCTCGCAGTAGGTGTGATGATAGGAGCTGCTTTCGGCAAAATCGTCTCCAGCCTCGTCAACGATATCTTCATGCCCATCATCGGAGTGCTGATCGGCGGCACCGATTTCAGTGCTTTGTCCATCGAATTCGGCAGTGTTACCGTCACATACGGCAATTTCATCCAAAATGTCATCGACTTCGTCATCGTTGCCTTCTGTATCTACGTACTAATCTCGATTATTCACAAAATGGCGCCCAAGAAAGACGAAGCTCAAAAAGTCGTCGATAAGAAGGGTGAGAAGCTTGATGTCGAACAAAACCAGCTCCTAACCGAAATCCGCGACGAACTGCGCAAGGCTAACAAAAAGAAGTAATATGTCGAATCTCAAATCCAGCCGCCGCGAATTCTTCCTAATGCTCTGCACTGGCCTCTTCATCATGAGCCTCATCGTCAGTAATATCACCAGCACCAAACTATTCGACTTCTTTGGCACCGGTTTCATCCTGGACGGCGGCGCAGTCGCCTTCCCGATAGTTTACGTCATCGGCGACGTCATCACTGAAATCTTTGGTTTTCGCACCGCTCGCCGCGCTATTTATATTACTTTCTTGATGAATGCCCTGGCCGTTTTCTTCTTCTGGATCGTCCAGATATTGCCACCAGCCGAGAACTACGAATACCAGTCGTCCTATGAAGCCGTGGTCGGAGTCGCGTTTCGTATCGTCGTTGCTAGCCTAATCGCCTTCGTTATCGGGCAGCTTCTCAACTCCTATGTCTTCGTTCGCATCAAAGCCAAAACCGGCAGTAAGTGGCTCTGGGCCCGCGCCCTCGGCTCTTCTCTAATTGCTGATTTCGTTGACACAGTTATCTTCATCACTATCGCTTTCATCAGCACAATCCCTGTCGCAGATTTCATCGCTCTATTAGCCCTGGCTTTCGTTACCAAAATCCTGGGCGAGGTCATCCTCACCCCAGTTACATATCTAGCCGTCGGGTTCTTGCGTAAGCGTATCGGCTCCGCTCCAGTTGACGAGAAAATCAGGTTAACTGATGTCGTCAAAGTTTAATTTCGAAATCCTAGACCGGCTTGATGGTACGCTAGCGCGCCGCGGTATCATCCATACTCCCCACGGTGATATCCAGACCCCAAACTTCGCCGCGGTCGGCACCCGCGCTGCTGTGCGCTATGTCGCACCTGAAGTTCTACATGAGGTCGGCGTCGAAGTCATGCTCTCCAACGCCTATCATTTATTCCGCCGCGCCGATGAAATCGCAGATGCTGGCGGCTTAGCTCAATTCTCCGGTTGGAACGGTCCCACTATCACCGATTCCGGCGGCTTTCAAGTCATGTCGCTCGGCTCCGGCGTCGGCAAAGTCGTCTCCATGGACAAGCGCGACATCGGCGAACTCGCCGCCCGCGCCGCCAAGAAAGATCAGCTCGCTTCCATCGACGATGACGGCGTTTCTTTCCGTCACTTCATCGACGGCAAGACGGAACGCTTCACCCCAGAGGTTTCCATGCAAATCCAGCACAAGATCGGCGCCGATATCATGATGGCTTTCGATGAACTCACATCCATCGGCGACTCCTACGAATACAACGTCGAAGCTCTTGAGCGAACGCGAAAATGGGCAATTCGCTGTATCGAAGAGCACAAAAAACTAGGTGGAGATCAGGCATTGTACGGTGTTTTACAAGGAGCACACTATCAGGATTTGAGGGAACAAGCCGCAAAAGACCTCGGCGCGATGGATTTTGATGGGTTTGGGTTAGGTGGAGCTTTTGAAAAAGAACAATTAGGCGACATTCTCCACTGGGTCGACAGTATCCTGCCGGAGAACAAGCCTCGTCATCTCCTCGGCCTCTCTAAGCCCGACGACATCTTCGTCGGTGTTCTAAATGGCGCCGATACTTTTGACTGCGTCGCGCCGACCAGGGAAGCTCGCCATGGTCGTATCTACACCAGACATGGCAATATCCAGCTCCAGAACTCCAGGTACAAAGACGACACCCGTATCCTAGAAGAAGGCTGCGATTGCCCCGCCTGCAAGCAGAAATACACCCGCGCTCAGCTTCGCGAGATGCTCAAAGACGTCAATCACGATCAGCCAGAAGCAAAAGAACAGGCTCTCGGCCTGCTCTCTGCACATAATCTTGCCTTTACGGTCCGGCTATTTGCCGAAATCCGTCAATCTATTTCCGACGGGACTTTTTCGCAGCTGCAGAAACAGTTTTTCGCGGACTATTACGGCGCACCGGCTTCTTGAGCTTGGCTTCTTCCGCGATTTCCTTCGCGACTTTTGCTGCACTCGCCTCAATACCTAGGCGAATCAACGCCCAAGCAATAATATTCAGCCCTAAAGCTGAGAAAACCACGATTGGTACAATCAACATACCAAATCCTAGTGCTTGGTTAAAAAGACCAACAATACCAGCCAACACAAAGGTCAGTGCTCCAAACACAGCGTATGCCTCTTGAAGCAGCAAAAGTTGACTCTTATTCCCAGTCCATTTGGTGACAAATTGAACAAAACTCTTACTCATATCTACATTATAGCACAACGAAACGAAAAAGTCAATAGTGCTTGCACTATTGTTTGTTCGTGAGGCAGTGCTGCGAGCGAAGCGAGCATAGCACACCCAACAAGTTTAGTGTACAATATACTTATGCTCCTCTTCGAGTTTTTTCGGTGGTGGTATTCAGAAGGCATCATCGTCCGCATTAAGTCTGTGATGAATGCGATTTCGCGCACCGCCGAAGCTTTTTCTATTGGCATGATGTTCAAGACGCTTTTCCGCCCCTTCAAGCGCATTTCCGCTGCTGGGTCTGGCGTCACGCAGTCTCTTGATAACAAAATGAAGGAACTTGGCGATCAGCTAATCTCCCGCTTTATCGGTTTCGTCGCTCGCACTACCATGATTATTGCCGGTACGTTGTCTCTGATTCTACTGCTTATAGGAGGGATTTTCCTAGTGATATTTCACTTGTTTATGCCAATCGCGCCGCTAATCGGGCTACTTCTAATGCTTTGGGGAGGCATTCCGTATGTTGCAATATAAATACAACAGCGTGCGTGCCACCAAGGCTCGTTTCAATCATAGTTTCAACAATCATTCCGGCAAGAAAATCATCATCGGAATAATCATCGCCCTGTGCCTAGTCTCTGTTGCCCTGTATTTTCTGCAGCTATCATTATGCTGGTTCGTATTATCATTTGCCGCACCACTAGCTGCGATAGTGTACTGGGATTCTAGGGGTTTGCTCTATTTCCCAATGCACGGCAATACCGACAGTGTCGACGGCATGGTTTCTGGGACTATTCTGGCTGGCTTGCCGCGAGTTCTCAATATCAACTCACTCGCCTGGGCCATCGCCCATGGAGATACAAATAAGTTTATCGCTCTCCGACTCGGTTTTGAGCCGGATTTTGTCGTCAAAATGGCAGCAGAAATACCCCCAGACCAGCTCGAAGCGGTTTGGCTAGATGCCGTACAAATTCGCGAGGAACTCAATCTCAATAACGTCTCATCCGGCGCCCTCACGGTAGCCATCGTTAAAAATTACCCGAACCACGAGAAATTCCTCGCTGGTTACAAAATCTCCTTCGATGACCTCGTAGAAGTCGTGCGTTGGCGCGAGCACATGGTTACTGAAGCCAAACGCGCCAAATCAGAGCGCCTCACCGGTGGTTTAGCCCGCGACTGGTCATTCGGCTATACTCCGCTGCTAGAGCGTTTCGGCCGCAATATCTCTGACGAAATTGCCGCCCACGGCGGCCGTACTATGTCGCTCCAACTTGCCAGCCGCATGGCAATCGTAGAGCGCATGATCAATCTGCTCTCTAGCGGTGCGCATCGCAACGTCTGTATGGTCGGCCCCAACGGCGCCGGCAAGACTAGCACTGTCCACGACTTCGCCGAAGTCATCCTCAAGGCGGGTAAGGGCGTGCCAGATGCGCTTCAATACAACCAGGTTATCTTGCTCGATCCTACCGCTCTACTCGCCGCCGCGCCTGGTAAAGGCGAGCTAGAAGATCTCCTCCAAAGAATCTTTTATGAAGCATCGAACGCCCATAACATCATTGTCTGTCTAGACAACGTCCAGCTCTTCATGAAAGAAGGCCAGGGAAGCATTGATATCACTAATATCCTCCTTCCTGTTATCTCTGGCAACGCTGTACGCATGATATTTACAATGGACGAACAAAGCCTGCTCGAACTAGAAAAGACCAACGCCCAGCTCTTTGGTATGATGGACCGCGTCAACATTCCACCAGCAGACTATCGCGAGACCCTCTCGTCGATGGAAGACCGAGTGATTCAGTTGGAGCACGATTACGGTGTACTATTCTCTTTCCAAGCCCTCCTGACCGCCTGGCGCCTATCGGAGCGCTATGACCGCAACCGTGTCCAGCCAGGTGCATCATTTAGCTTGCTCAACGCCGCTGGCGACTATTCCGAAGGCGGTGTCATCACCAGCCGCAGCGTCGAGACTGCTCTCTCCGAAACGACCGGCATCAGAGTCGGTGTCGCAGAAGACGCCGAGGAAAAAGACAAGTTGCTCAACATGGAGAAATACCTTCACGAGCGCGTAGTTGGGCAGGATGCAGCCACTTCAGCGGTGGCAGACGCTTTGCGTCGAGCCCGCGCCGGCGTTGGTAACCAGAAGCGGCCAGTTGGCGCCTTCCTCTTCCTCGGTCCTACCGGTGTCGGCAAGACCGAGCTGGCCAAGGCTCTTGCCGAGGCCTACTACGGCGGTGAAAACCGCTTGATTCGCGTCGACATGAACCAATTCACCACCGAGGCGCAGGTTGCCGATTTGACCGCTGACCCTGCCGACAACCCCACCTCACTCACCGCCCAAGTGCTCAAAAACCCATTCTCCGTGGTTCTACTCGACGAGATCGAAAAAGCCCACCCTGCCGTCCTGGCCGCGCTTCTGCAGGTCCTCGATGAGGGAGTTCTCCGAGATAGCAAATCCAAAGAAGTCAACTTCCGTGACGCCATCCTCATCTGTACCTCAAACGCCGGCGCCGACAAAATTCGTATGGCAGTCGCTGAGGGCGAAAAAACCCTTGAGTCATATAAGGACCAATTCGTTGACGAACTGATTGATAGTAAACAATTCTTGCCTGAATTTCTCAACCGATTCGACGAAATCGTACTGTTCGCTCCGCTCAGCCAAGGTGAGCTCCAGGCAATTATCAAGATCATTATGGTCGGCATTAATAAAAACCTCGAGCCGCAAAAGATCCGTGTCGATCTCACCGCCGAAGCCGTCGACAAGCTCACCAACCTCGGCTACGACCCGCGTCTCGGCGCCCGTCCGCTCCGCCGCATCATCCAAAAAACCGTCGAAAATCACGTCGCCACCAAAGTTATCTCAGGCGTGGCGGACTCCGGAGATGTAATTACCATAGGTCCAGATGAAGTCAACTTATAGCAAACCCATGGACGTCCAGAGATACGACAGCGCCGGCTCCAGCGCCGCTCGCTCGCTTTGCCGCTTCTCGTTGATTTGCTGGGCGGTAGGAATCATCGCACTCCTCATCATCAGGTCCAACATCAACTTCGTACTCAATCTCTTCACTGGCAGCGTCGGCCGGATGGCTCTCGAAGTGATTTCTATTCTAGTTGTCATCGCCTTACTCGCTGCCATCGTCTGCGGCCCGGTCGGCCTAATCGTAGCCATCGCCAACCGCAAGACTTTTGGGCGCAGACGCTGGATAATCGTCGGGGCAGTCGAAACCATCGCCTCAATCGCTATCGCCTCCCTCTTCCTTATTGACAGGCTCCAAGAGCCACCCTGCGACGAATTCCATCCCGAATACCCCTATTGTCATTTCGACGAGAACGGCGCTCTTAAGAGTAAATAGACATCTTTAGTTGACTTTTATAGCCAAGTGTGCTATAATACAAGTATGGACTCTACGAGGCCATACTTGAGTACGCTCAAGTACTTTTACGAAAAGGAGGGATTTATGAAGACTGAAAGTCAATTGTCGGAGCATGCCGTTAGAAAATTTGCCTATCTCTTGGACGCTGCCAGGCTCGTCGCTAGTCAAAAGAGACTAAAAGGCGCGATGGAGCGTGAAGATGTGATGGCTAGAGCCTATAGAAATGACTACCAGAATACTGACCTGCGCGCTAGTCTCAAGGGCAACGAGGCAAAGAGCCAGATTAATCTAGCTTGTGCCTGCTGTGCATTTAAAGAAAATTGTGCAATTTTCCAAGGCAAGGTCTCAGAATCGCCAGGAGTATCTCCAGCGGTTCAAATGCATAATTATCTCCTAGATCCGACGACCAGAGACAGCTTCAGAGCGCATATCAAGCTTGCCATCAAGAAAGGCAAGGATATCACGTGCTTTGTCGCCATGAGAAAAGGTCGTTTGCCAGCCGAAATTTGGCGCTAGGTATTTCTTCGCGAAGAAAGTACCACGCCCTAAGTGTAGGCTGGTATTTTCTTGGGGAGATTTCAGGTCTGATTCCTCTTCCATTCCTCTCGAATATGTGATAAAATATGCAATAAGTCTTAATCAATAGGAAAAAATAATGAGTTTTGAGATTATCAAGCAGATCAATGACGCCCAGAAAAAGTCTGCCACCGTCGACGTCCGTTCCGGTGATACTGTTCGCGTCTCACAAAAAATCAAAGAAGGCGAGAAATTTCGTATCCAGGTTTTCGAAGGCATCGTGATCCGCACCGACCGCAAGGATTCCCATACTGCTCGCATCACCGTGCGCAAAATCGCCTCTGGTGTAGGCGTCGAGAAGTCTTTCTTGCTTCATAGCCCACTAGTCGAGAAGGTTGAAATCGTGCGCCGTGGCAAAGTCCGCCGCAACAATCTTTCATTCTTGCGCGGCCGTTCTGGCAAGTCAGCTCGCCTGACCGCCAAGGACTTCGACCGCGAGGCCGTTAACACACTCGAGGAGGCTCCAGTTGAAGAGCCAATTGCAGAAGTTATCGAAGAGGCTATCGCCGATGCTGAGGCTGCTGCTAACGACGAAGAAGTCAAGGAAGTTCTAGCCGAAGAAATCGTCGACCCAGAGACTGTCGAACAGGCCAAGAACCCCAAGGGTGCTGCCGAATCAGCTGAATAACAATCAGACTTTGAGAAGCGACTCGTCGACGAGTCGCTTTTTTAGTGACTCGGCGTCGGTGAAGTGGATTACTTTCATACCGACAGCCTCCGCGCCCCTGACGTTGAGCTCGCGGTCATCAATCATCAGTGCCTCGTGCGGTTCTACGCCCATCTCGCGGCAAACATACAGAAAACTCTCTGAGTCCGGTTTGGCGCAGCTCATCTCACTAGAAATAAACACCGTGTCGAAGTCATCCAGAATTCCAAAGTTCGCGAGATAGTCCCGCAGCATCTCTGATGTAGCATTACTGAACATCACGACCTTCTCGCCCTGCGCCCGCAGTTGCCTCACGATGTCAATCACCGCCCAGTCGACTTGCACAGTACTGCGCCACTCGTTCTCGACCTGCTCGCCGCTCTCATCAATCATTTCGCCATATTTGCGGAACATCTCACCCATCGAAATCTTGCCCTCATCGGCCTCATGACCAATTTCGCCGCGACGATTTAGCTCTTCGTCCGAGTGCAAATGCTTAGACTGCCAGATAAAAGATAGTTCATTCATCACCACCCCGAAGTTATCAAACACAAACAATTTCATATATCCAGTGTACCAGTATAATAGAGGTATGGCAATCTTAGGCATAGATGAAGTTGGTCGCGGACCTTGGGCTGGACCTCTGGTGGTCGGTGCGGTAGTGCTGCCTGATGATTTCGATACAGCCGAGTTGACTGATAGCAAAAAACTGACGGCGAAGAGTCGGGAATATTTGAGCCAGTCACTTTTCTCGGCACTTTGCGACGACGGGAGCAACGTGAGCGCGGAGCCACGTAACGACGTGCGCGACAAGCGTCCGAGAGAAGTCGACTGGGCAAATATTCCCAGTGTCGGTCTCGGTTGGGTTCATTCTACTGAACTCGACGAAGTCGGCTTATCTACAGGTCTCAAGCTAGCGACTCGACGTGCAGTAAAGCAAATTCAAGTGCCATTTCATGAAATCGTTATCGATGGCACGGTGAATTTTCTGCGAGGCACAAAGCTAGAGGAATACGTTACGACCCTGCCGAAGGCCGATGCGCTGATTCCGGCTGTTTCTGCTGCCAGTATCGTTGCCAAAGTCGCGCGTGATAAATATATGGCAGAACTCGCGACTAGTTACCCAGAATACGGCTTCGAGTCTCACGTCGGCTACGGCACCGCGCAGCATCGCCAAGCCATCGAGCGATTCGGCCTTACTCCAGAACACCGTCGCGGCTTCAAGCCGATCGCGAAATACGCAAACAACACCACAACTACCGGCAAACGCGCCGAATCACTGGTCGCGAAGCACTTAGAGTCCAAAGGTCACACGGTTATCACCCAAAACTGGCGCGGCAAGACCTGCGAAATCGACGTCGTCTCGCAACACAAGGACAAAATCTACTTTACCGAGGTCAAGTATCGCAAGACAACCAACCACGGCTCCGGCATGGACGCAATCGACGCCGCTAAACAAAAACAGCTCACGAAATCCGCCGAGACCTACCTCCATCTCAATAGAGTCTCCCTTCAGCCATGCATCCTCTGCGCCTCTGTTCACGGCGACGAAGGCGACCGCATAACCATTTTCAAGCTCTCGTAACATGTTATAATAGATACACAAAATATCGTTATTTAGGAGATTTATGAAAAAAGTACTGTGTTTCGACGTTGACCAGACTCTGAACGTCGCCAAGACCCCAATCACCCCAGAAATGGCCGAATTGCTCAATAAGTGCCTCGACCACTTCGAAGTTGCGCCTATCAGCGGTCAGAAATATGACCAATTTATCATCCAGATTGTCGAGCCGATGATTGAGGCCGGCGTTGACCTCAAGAAGCTCAAGCACATGCACCTCTTCGTTACTCAAGGCACCCGCTATTACATCTTTGATGACAAAATCAGTGATTGGCATCTCGTCTACAAATACGACCTCACCGAAAAACAGGTCGAGGAAATGACTGTAGCCGTAGAAAAAGCCGCCAAAGAGCTTAAACTCTGGGAAGAAGACAAACTCATGGACGGCGACGAGATTATCGAGAATCGTATCAGCCAGGTTACTTTCTCAGCGCTCGGCCAAAAAGCCGGCTCTGATGCCAAATATGCTTGGGATCCAGACCACAAGAAGCGCGAAGCTATCGCAAAGCGCGCCAAGGAACTGGCCCCAGCATACGAATACGAAGTCGCCGGCACCACCAGCATCAACGTCACTTTACCAGGTACCAACAAGAAATTCGGTATGACTCACCTTCTCAAAGAACTCAAAGTCGAGAAATCTGATGTACTCTACTTCGGCGACATGACTCAACCCGGCGGCAACGATTATCCGGTCGTCGAGATGGGCTTCGAGACCATCACCGTCCGCGACTGGGAAGAAACCGCCAATGTCCTCCGTGGAATCCTCGAGGTCATCTAAATGAAAATCTACTTCTCGGGCATTTCCGGCGTCGGCATCGGCCCATTGGCTGAGTTTGCACATGACGCTGGGCATGAAGTCTTCGGTTCTGATATGGCTTCCGGCCAAATCAACCACGAGCTCTCCGAGAAGGGAATCGAGTATCACATTGGCGAGCAAGACGGTGAGTATCTGCAACAAATCTACGATGAGAACGACGGACTCGACTGGTTTATCCATACCTCTGCTCTGCCAGTAGATCATCCAGAATTGAAACTGGCCGAGAAACTTGGAATTAGAACTGGCAAGCGTGACACATTACTCCCGATTCTCATCCGCGAGCACGGACTCAAGCTCATCGCAATTGCCGGCACCAGCGGGAAGACCACTACCACCAACATGATGACTTGGGCGATGATTCAGAATAATATTCCGGTCAGCTATCTTAACGGCTCAACCGTACCCTATGGTTATGCTGGTAAATACGACCCCAAGTCCAAATATTTAGTCTACGAGTGTGACGAATTTGACCGCAATTTCCTCGCATATCACCCGTATTTATCGCTGATTACCTCTGTCGCGTACGACCACGCCGAGATATATCACACCGAAGAAGAATACTACGACGCCTTCGCGCAATTCGTCGAGCAATCTTTCAATGTGATTGGTTGGGAGGGCGATCCTAAAGGCCACTGGGACGACGCAGATAATTACACTTCGTTAACTGAAATCGACAATCGCTTCACCCTCGACGGGGAAGTTAATCGCAAGGACGCTACGCTCGTGCTCGCTGGTCTTCATCGACTTGGCGTCGATCAGGACGAGCAAATAATTCATGTACTTAACAACTTCCCTGGCACCGGCCGTCGTTTCGAAGAATTAATCCCAAATCTATACTCGGACTACGCTCACCTGCCAGAAGAATTGATGGCACTGCTTCAAAAAGCTCGCGAAGTCGCTGATCGCCAAGGTAAGAAGGTCGCTATCGTCTACGAGCCACTCCAAAACATGCGTCAATACCAGATCCGCAGTCAGTACAATCACACATTTGACAACGCTGACCGGGTGCTCTGGGTACCGACCTTTTGTATCCCCGGCCGCGAAGACGACCGTCCGGAACTTAAACCCGCAGAGCTGATCACAGAGATGGCTGACCCTGAAAAGGCTTCTCCAGCCGACCTGAACGACAAGCTCATCACCGACGTCAAGCAACTCATCGCCGACAACTACATCGTGATTGTCGCAGCGGGCGGTAAAACCGCGGATAAATTCTTCCGCGAGCACGTCGCGCAGCTATCATAATTTCTTCAGTTTTCTTTCAGATAGTATAATTACTATCAGAGTATGAAGATTTTGATTGTCGAAGATGAACCAAAGATTGCTAACGCCCTCGCGCGTGGTTTGAAACAAGAGAAATACACCGTTGAGGTGTACAACGATGGTGAGACTGGCCTAGGCGCCGCCCTTGGCGACGAAAACTTCGACCTGATGATTTTGGATCGCATGTTGCCGCATGTCGAGGGTCTCGAAATTACGAGGCAAGTCCGCGACGCCGGCATCAAGACGCCGATTCTCATCCTCACCGCCAAAGGCCAGATCCGCAACCGCGTCGAGGGTCTCGATGCTGGCGCAGATGACTATCTCGTCAAGCCTTTTAGTTTCGAAGAATTGCTCGCACGTGTCCGCGCATTGTTGCGTCGCCCGCAGGATGTGCACGATAACATCCTGACCGTCGACAACCTCAGCCTCGACACCGTCAAATGCGAAGTACGCCGCGGCAAGACTCGCGTGCGCCTCACTTCTACCGAATACTCCCTGCTCGAATACCTGATGCGCAATCCCGGTCACACCCTCAGCAAAGAGAAAATCATCGGCCACGTTTGGGACTTCGACTCCGATGTCTTGCCAAACACCGTCGAAGCTTACATCGGCGCGCTCAGACGTAAAATCGACAAACCATTCCGCGAATTTCAGCCGTTGATTCGTACCGAGCGCGGCTTCGGTTACTCAATTGGAGGTGGTTCTTGAAAACCTTCGACAAAGCAGTTCTCAAACTCACCGCAATCTATACATTTATCATTTTCTGCATCTGTCTCAGCTTTAGTGTTGTAATTTTTACAACAGCTAATAACGAAATTAATCGCGGTATTCCCACAACCAGGATGCGTGGCAACCAAAACGGTGTCATAATCGGTGGGGGATTTCAATTGGATGAAGAACTTCAAGAAATGATCCGTTTACGAAACGCCGAAATACGGGCCGCGCTCCTGGTTCAACTCATAATTATTAATCTAGTAGTTGTTTCCACCGGCGCTGTCGCCAGCCTCTTACTAGCTCGACGCACACTGCAGCCAATAGATGAGGCCTACGAAGCGCAGAGCCGCTTTGTGTCCGACGCTAGTCATGAACTCCGCACCCCACTCACCGCTATCACTATGGAAAACGAAGTTTTGCTTCGCGATAAAACTGTCACCAAAGACGAGTATCGTGCTCAAGTCCAGAGCAATCTCGAGGAAATTAGCAAGCTTCAGAGTCTCACAAATTATTTGCTGCAGCTCGGTAAAAATGAGCAGATCAACCTCACCCAAGTCGATGTAGCAAATGTCGTGGATGATGTATCCAAGAAATACACACCAATCGCGAACAACAAACACATCACCATCAAAGCAAGGATTGCAACCGCACAAGTTAACGCTAATCACGATGCGTTGGTCAGTGTGCTCGGTACCATAGTCGAAAACGCCATCAAGTACAGCCCGAATAAATCAACGATTATTATTAAGTTCGCAGATAATCAATTGTCCGTGACAGACCAGGGCCCAGGAATCTCCGACGAAGACCTACCACATATTTTCGAACGATTCTATCGCGCTGAAAAATCACGCACCACCGACGGATATGGTCTGGGGTTAGCGCTCGCATACCAGCTCGCTACCCAAATGGGCATCAGACTTGCCGTGCAGAACAACGTCAAAAAAGGCGCAACATTCTTAATCATTTTCAGCAAATCATCAGCCACGAAATATATATTTGAATCAAAATAAGGAGAAATATGTTCAAGAATATGCTAAAACGCGCCTGGCTCTCGACCATCCGCAAACCCACTCGATCGATCATTCTCGCCGCGCTTTTCTTCGTGATGGCCAATATGATTTTGGCAACCGTTGTGATTCAATCCAGTGTCAGTAAGAGTATAGATTATGCCAAAGAAACTCTAAGCGGCATTGTTTATCTACAACCAGACATGGAAGCCGTCCGCGAGAAGGCGATGGCCAATATGCAAAATCAGAATCAGCAGCCAGGCCAGCCATTCTCTGTCCGAATGATTCGTCCCGACATTCCTGTTGATATGGTAAACGATATCGCCAACAGCGAGTACGTCAAGGATTACACGTATAGTATCAACGGCCGCGCTGATGCCAACGGCTTTGACCCAATTGAGAGTGATAACAGCATGGGCGGTATGATAATGGGCGGAAACGGCTCTGTCTCACGCGGTCGCAGCATCGGGAACATGTCGGTTCTTGGGATTAATTCATTCGCCTTCATTGCCGGGGTTGACTCTGGAGACGTGAAACTCGCCGAAGGCAGCATCTTCGACGAGACTACCAATAATTCCGTAATGATTTCCTATGATCTCGCCTCAGAGAATGGCCTCAAAGTTGGTGACACCATCAAACTAGACACAGTGTCCATTGACGAAGAGGTAGTTATCAAGACAATCGATCTGACCATCATCGGCATCTATGACACCACCGTCGACAACGCAGACGCTAACACAATCTATATGAACACCGAAACCGCTGCGCAATTCAGCATCGAGAATGGTGGCGAAGTTTCTGAAAACTACAGCGTTCAAAACGTCAAATACTACCTCACAAATGCCGAATATAAAGACGCATTTATCGCCGAGGCAAACCAAAAATATCCAGATCTCGCCGACAAAGACCTGTTACTGAATATCGATGACTCTGCCTATCAGCAAATGGCCGGCCCGATTGAATCGGTCGGTTCATTTGCCGCAATCATACTCATAATTGTCGTGATTGCGTCAGTTGCGATTATCACACTCATCGTGACAATCAACATCAAGGATCGTCGTTATGAGATGGGCGTATTGCTCTCACTCGGCGCGACCAGAAAAAATATCATCGGACAAATCGCCCTCGAGCTAGTCGCGGTCGCAACTGTTGGTCTAATCCTATCAATTGGTACCAGTACATTCCTTGCGCAAGCTATGGGAAGCAACATGCTCACAAGCCAGATTTCAATGAATGAGCAAAGAGCCGCTAATAACTTCGGTCGTGGCATGAACGCTGGCCCGCAAGGCGGTGGTATGACCACTCAGCGCATGGGTGGAGGCCCTATAATGTTTGGCGGCTCAGTCTCGGACGCAGAACCTATTGATGAAATCGATATTAGCGCCAGTTGGAATGATTATCTTATCCTCTTCATCTCTAGCTACGTAATCATTGCAGTGTCGCTTATCATCCCATCAATCAATATCCTGCGCTATCAACCAAAAACAATCTTGACGGGGAAGGAGTAATTATGAAAACCAAAGATATCCTCACAATCGAGAACCTTAAACACGCGTATAACGACGGCCAAAAAGAAGTCCAAGTTCTAAACGGCATCGACGCCAAATTCGAATCTGGCAAGATGTACGCCATCGTCGGTGAATCAGGCTGCGGCAAGACTACACTCATCTCGCTCATCTCCGCCCTCGACCGTGTCCAGAGCGGCAGCATCAAGTTCAACGGCAAGAGCATCAAGAGTATCGGCGAAGAAGCCTTCCGCCTCAGATACGTCAACATTGTCTTCCAATCTTACAATCTAATTAAGTATATGACCGCTCGCGAAAACGTCGAGGTTGCGCTCGATTTCGCTAGCAAGAAAGGCGAGAAGGAGCTCGCCTATGAGTTATTGAGCAAGGTTGGTATTAAGCATTCTGAAGCAGATAGGCTAGTCCAGAAGCTCTCTGGCGGCCAACAACAGCGTGTTGCGATTGCTCGAGCCATGGCTGGCGACGATCCGATTATCGTCGCAGACGAGCCGACTGGGAACCTCGACGAGAAGACGACATCCAAGATACTGGAACTCTTCCACGATTTAGCCAAGGCCGGCAAGATTGTCATCATAGTGACTCATAGCAAACAGGTTGCTCGTCACGCCGACGCCATAATCCTCCGTATGAAGAACGGCAAAATCACAAAGAAATAGTAGTAGAGCCAATAAAAATAGAGCCACTAACCAAGGCTCTATTTTTCGGAATAAGCTATTTAGTATATGCGCTGTAGGTCACAGTCTGTTCATACAGCGAGCATGCGCGGCTGATATAGGTCGGGCTACCCTCTCTTACAGCGTAGTTGACCCGGGTGTCTCTCGGGGTCTCCGGTGGTGATACAAACGTCGGGCTATTACTATAGTCAATCAGTGTAGGCGAAGTAGGTGCTGCTGCCCAACCGTTGCTAGTAGGGCTGTTGCCAACTTGATATGCCCAACTGCCAGCAGACACGGTATTTAGTACAGTAGATGGTATCGTCAAAGAACCGTTACTCGTACATACAAGGGTGCTGCCGCCACTTTGCATATATAAATCATATCCAGTTGCATTATTTGTGATGACAGACAGAGTTGCATAGTCACTATCAAACGGTGTAGAGATACTAACGTTCAAGTCTACAGAAGCGGTCGAAGCCTCAAGCTCGATATAGACATCATCCGCATATAAGAACCCGCCAGTTGACCGACCAAGACCATCTTGAGTTGGGTACACTCCGTTGCCGTTCGGATCAACCACAGCCTGCATCGTATAAGTTTCGGTACCGTTCGAAACAGTCACCGATACCAGTCCGGCAGCAGCGCGCGCAGGTGTATCGCAGGTTATAGTCTCGTTGTCTACCAGCGTCGGGCTCGTGCATGTCCCAGGAGTGCCATCTATATCAAAGGTCACGGTGATGCTAGGCGAGACATTTGTAGGATCGAAGTTAACACCAGTGATAGTGACCTCATCACCGCCAGAGATATCACCTATGAACGGGAAGATTGTCTCGACTGTCAGCGGCTGGCGATAGATGTATGCGCTGGACAGAGTTAGAGGTATTGTGTTGACTATTACCTTCACATCCACGACTCCAGGGCTATGTGGCGGCGGCACGACGACAATAGTGTTAAGATCGACTACGGTCACATTGGTCGCTGCGGTGCCTCCGAATGTGACTGTTGGCGGAGTGACGCTCGCTTTGTTGCAACCAAATTGCGTGGCTGAAGCAGATGGATAGAATACATCGTTAATTGTGTCGAACATGCCACCGGTGAGACCGTCCATAGTACAAACTGGCACCAGGTTTCGACTATCAGCGGAACTGTCTTTGGTGATAGATGCACTGTAAATCCTACCTGTCATCGCGGTGGTTGATCCAGCCGCGTTGTTAGCACTTCCCAAGTATATATTATACGGAGTGCTCGGTGGGTTGGTGGGCGTTAGGCCGTTTGTGCTCGGAGAAGCGCCGTTCAAGCTGACAGAGAAGCTGGCGGTGGTGCCATCGGCATCGAGTATAGCCTTGACGCGATCACCAGGGGCTACCCCGCTTCCTGCGCTCGCTGAATAGTTACCATAATTGGCATTCGCAAACATAGTACCAGCCACGTTATTCAGGCTGACTAAGAAATAATCATTCGGAGCTACAACGTTTCCGGCTATATATTGACCGCTATTCCAGGTGGCATCTAGAGTTAGATTCGTATTACCGAGCTGGTTTGTGCCAGTGTCAATATATTGTGAGCCCGTAAACTCTAGCCAGCCGAGTCCAAAGTACTGAGTCCCAGATCCGTCGGCGTAACGTGGAGCATTTGTAATATCTACACCTGTGATTGTCACCGTGCCGTTAGAGTTATAAGAACTACCAAAACCGGTACCACCAGTAGTTGGACCAAGATTCGGCGAGATATTTGTAATGCTTGGTATATACGTATAAATATCTGGGTGGTGGTAGGTACGTGCACCAGCAATCACCACAATATCTACTGGGCCAGCCGCATTCGGAGGCATGGTCAGTTCAATATTATCAAGATCGACGATTGTTACGTCCGTAGCCAGGTTTACTTCAATATTTCCAACGATAATTCTATCGATGTTTAGGGTGTTGCCCACCGTAGCTAGGTTATCTCCTGTAAGTGTGACGATATTACCACCTGCAGTTGGACCGCTATCTGGATCAATCGCGGTGATGAGCGGGCGCCCATAAACAATCACCTGAATGTTCGATGCAGACATCGGACCGCTGTAGCCACTAATGCTTGGGGTCAAATAAATCCACTGAATATCATCAGAGAGCGCCGGCGTATAATCGAAGCTGCAAGAGGTTGTATTTGTAACAGGATCATAGTCACTCAAACTAAATGTACAGGAAGCGGCCGGGCTAAAGGCACCACCCATCGAATCGTCGTCAAAATCAATTGTCCCAATAAACGGACCATTCATCGTTAAAGTAAAGTTCCCAGCCGCAGCATATTTGAGGTAGTTCGGACCAGAAATACTCATCTGGTTTGCCATCACCCAGATGTAATCATTAAGGTTGCGCGGGTCATAGAACGTCGGGACCTCATGCGGCACAGGACCAGTGGAAGTGAAGGTTTGGCCAACCATCACCGGCACATTACTACTCGTGACCGTCGCGGAAATCGTGTGACGACCTGGAGTGCGAGGCGTATAAGACATGGTTTGTGTGGTCGCCGAAATCGTAGACCACGTGAGTGTACCAATAAAGCCTACATCATCAACAGAGACGTTCGCTGCGCCCATCCAGGCACCATTCGGCGAGAATGTGTAGTCCTGCAGCCTACCGACATACCCAATAGGGTTGGAAGTATTTGGCGGACAATTAGCATTCGTCAAAGCACAATTAATTGTCAAAGTCGTGGCGTTGACGAAGATGTTCGTGAAGGTCTGATTATCTGGGCTATTCATCACCGCAGTCAGCTGCAGAATATGACCAGGGAACGGCGGAGGAGTCACTGCACTATTGCGCAATGTGTACTCAAATGTTCTCTCGTAGGTATCGCCCGAACTGCTGAACGTATAAGTATTTGTGCCAGAATTGAAAGTCCCAGAGGGGTTGCCATCATCAGGATTGCCGCCGCTGCCAGAGGCAGATGTGCCAGAAACATCAGCAAACACACCATTGCCAGCAGATCCATCAGCATTGAACACGTCATCCAGCGTAATAGTGCCACTCCATCCTGGATATGGCGGGTTCACAATCAATGTATATGTTCCAGTCTGGCCACGATTGAGGAAGCTGAAGCCATCCCATGGAATGATAAAGATACCAGGGTCCTTCACTGGTGCAATATTGAGGCACGTATCAGCTATAGCTGGGCTGGAACTGGTACCACATAGCGCGATGTATTTATCTGGCGGAGTCGGAAGGGTAGTCGTCGGGGTAGCAGTGGTCTGCGGTATGTAGCTGAAGCCATTGTCGGCGCCATCTGTACTAGTGAAGTCAATCACCCCTGGGTTATCTGGTACACCACCAGCCCAGAAGGTGCCGTGTGTACCACTCGAATTATCACTATTAGTCAGAATATCCGCAACCGATATTGTGCCCTCGTAAGGTGCTCCATAGGTAGAAACTATGAAGTCCACTTCGCAGTCGATGCAGAAGAAGTCATAGCTACCATCAGTAGTAATAGTGTAGGACTGAGCGAGTAGACCAAATACTACATCATCTTCTGACGAGGTGATAAATCCTCCAGTGTCATCATCGACTTCGACTTGTATCAGTGGCCACCACACATTATCCTGATTTTCAGGCGTCCAATATGTATTTAGCAGAGTGCTCCAGCTCGGTGACTGGTAGGTGTATTCCAAGGTTTGTTCTGCAACATCAGCGGTATTATCAAAGGTTAGGCCGAAGAAGTTGCCACTGCCCACAAAGCGCGAGTCTGCCGAGGCAAAGGTGCCACTCAGACCCGGATCGATCGTCTCCCAATAATCATCGGATAGCGACACCGCGCCCTGCCAGCGACCGTTCAGGACGATACGGCAGTCCACTACGGTGCCCGGCGTTACGTATGGCGTGGTCGTCCAATCGCCCAGCCCGGTCTCATCGCACTCGTTGATATAGTCAGTCGCGACATCAAAATAGGTATACTGTAACGGCCCGCCGCCGATAATAATCGGATAGCCTTGGTCATCAAGAACCAATTCGCCACTCCCATCAGTCTCATAAATCCAATCAGGCACGATATTGTTAGCGAGCACATCAACAGTTCCAGTAGGATGCGCCGGGGCGATACATCGGGCTTGGGTATCAGAGATGATATTTAGGTTTTGGCAAGGTATCCCGTCAAATGTAATATATGACAGACCCAGCAGACCTTCACCGGTGAAGAACACGGCTTCACCACCGCTGGATGGACCCTCGAATGGCGAGATAGTTTCAATCTTCGGGAAGCCGAAGGCTCGGATGGTTATCGGATTAATAACAATACTATTAATATAGTCACCGAGCTCCGGCGGGAAGCTCGGAGCCAATGTAATGTAGCGGTCCTCAGCTTCTACGGTAGGAGTATAAGTAAAGGTACAAGCTGTGGTATTAGTCACTGGGTTGTAATCAGCAAAGGTGAACACACACTGGCTTGATGGCAGGAAAGTACCGCCTTGTGGCACGTCATTGACAGTATCGGTATCACCCAAGATGACGGTTCCGACGAACGGTCCATTCAAGGCTAATGTATAAGTACCGTAGCCACCGTTCGGGATTGAATCATCACCAGTGAAGAACGAAGTCTCGTTAGCAATCACCCATATATAATCATTTAATCCATTATCCTTGCTGTTGAAGTTTGCACCGCTCATGGTTGGCTGTGCACTGGTGACAGCGGCGGAAATAGTATATCTTCCAGGAGTACCAGGGGTGTATGATAGGCTATTATTATTATTGTTGTTGCTCCATGCGATGGGATTTGGGCTAAGTAAACCGAGTGCATCGCCAATTGAAAACGCCACGGAGCCGGTAAATACACCATTCGGACGCACATTGTAGGACTGCGGTGTACCCACGTAACCTATCGTGCAAATCTCGCCAATCGGACAGCTGAAATTCAGCGCATCCGCGATCACATCTATGTCGATGAATGTGGATTCATTTGTATCAGACTCCGCATCAATCGTAATATACGCAGCGTCATCTGGCAGGCCACCGCCCACTTCATACGTAAATGTGCGCACGCAAGCATTTGTACCCAGTGTGCCCGTATTGCATCCACTGACAGTATATGTATTGGTGCTGGAATTGAAAGTACCAGACGGGTAGCCGTTGCTGGCGGATGTATCAGTAAAGATACCACCCGCAAGGGTATTAGTGCCGTCAAAGTGGTCCTCCAGCAAGACTGTAGTAAACCCATCTATAAATATAGTCAGGATGTATTCACCAGACTCCGAGCGAGCCAGTTCGGTCGGACCGGTGATTCTCATCGATTCCGGCGCGACGTTGATGTTGACACAGCTGCCGCTGAGTGAAGTATTTGTGCCGCACAATGCCGTGTAGTTTGGAGAAGACGACGTCGTCCTCGGCGCATATCGGAAGGCTGAATCAGCTCCGTTGGCGAAGTTGACGATTGGCGACGATGTCGTATCTACTGGATAACCTCCAGTTGGGTTGAAGATGCCAGTTAGCCCAGCCGGATTGTCGCTGTTAGCCAAGTTCTCGGTCATAGTAATCGAGCCGTTATAGAGTGCTCCATAGGTAGTAATTGACAGGTTAGAAATGATATTCTCGTTGAAGCGTGCTGGCGGATTAATTCTATAGCTCTGAGCATAGATGTGGAACTGGAAATTGCTACCGCCCAAGACTGGTGCCGGGGCAGTAAAGGCTGGCCCTGGTGTGACAGAAAAATCAATTCTTGGACGCATCAGGTCGTTCTGGTTGGCGGAAGTCCAATAGTACAGTAACGTGCCCGATGTCGAGGTGTCGCCCCAAGCTGGAGTATTGTAATTGAAGTACAGCGTCTGGCCAGTGGAGTCATATGTATCTGTATAGTCAAGCGTCCAAGTGTTCGTCGACGGATCGAATCGAGAGTCGTTGTTGCTCGCCCGACTGAACGTGCCAGCCAAACCAGCACTGCTCGCGGTGAAGAAATTATCAGCCAACGATATCGTGCCGGAATAAGCACCGTTCAAGACGATGCGGCACTGTGCATAGCCAGAACCCGTACCGGCACCCGGATTGATGAAGCGGTTTGTCGTGCCCCACGTACTGCCGCCGTCAACACTACAGGCATACGTAAAGTTTGTAGCAGGAGTGTAGTAGTGGAACGTGCCAGAAGTGGTTGGATCGAAGTCCAGGAAGACGTTCACGTCTGCAGGTAGAACACCACGAGCAGGTGTGACGAAGGTGACGCTGTTTGGTGTGCCGCTGGTACACTCTGGGTTGCTAGCGTTGTAGTTGCACCAGTTGCTCGGGGTAATCATTTGCCCGCCGAAGTTGACGGTCGGGCGATAATACAAACCATTTTGCAGTATTGTTATACGCGCATGTCCGTTGCCTGCTCGGCCAGTCATCATTGTGCCAATTGGCGCTGCAGGATTTGGCATACCGTTTGCGATAGTGCCGTTGACCGAAGAGCCAGCCGTGACTGCCGGCGCGCCAGCAATCGCTGGAGTAGAAATACCCGGATAATAACCAGAACCACCACCACCAGAACCACCGCGACCTGAGCCAGAACCACCACCCCAATATCCACCACCACCACCACCACCGTAGAGAGAACCACCGGCCTGGCTAACTGCAGCACCCTGTCCAGCTACGCCGGCTGCACCGTTCTGGCCGCCCGCACCACCAGCTGTGTAAGTACCACCACCAGGGTCGGCGTTTCCCGAACCGCCGCCAGAAGTACATCGGTCACCGTTCGTGCCAGCTAAACCACCGCCCGCACCACCAGGGCAACCTGCTGCGCCAATCATTCCACCACCGCCGCCACCCGCAACCAAGAGCAGGTTCTGACGAGTGTTGTTGTTGCTCAAATAGGTCGGCAATAGCGCGTTGCCTCCAGCCTGTGTCGCGAAATGCGTCGCACCACCACCACCGAAGCTAGCTGCGTTGCCGCCAGCTCCACCGCCGTTGTATCCCGCTGCTGCCGCACCAGTACCAGAGACACCCGCACCACCCACAATCACGTTGATTAATTGGCTTGCTGTCATGGTATACGTGACTGTCGTATAGCCACCCTTGCCGCCGACTGCTGGAGCGGTAAAGCCGCCCTCGCCTCCCCATCCCTCAAGTTTGTAATTTCCAGCCACTGGCGCTGTGAACGTAGTAGGCGCACCAGTGTACGGGATATCGATGTACTGGTTTGACCACTGATTACCGCTCGGGTCGGCAATCATCGTGACAACGGTGCCGCCAGTCGCTGGACCAGTTACTGGACTAAGCAGGATGTTGCCACCAGCTGCGTTCGCGAAGCGAAGAAGAGTTACAACAAGGCCCACGACCAGGACGACAGGAACTCCCGCCAAAACGGCCTTTGGACACCTCTTGTAGATCGTCCTCGCTTTGTCTAGTACACTTCTTTTTATTTGCATAATTTTTCGGTACGGTTAGTACGATGCCCCCTATGCATGTAATAGTAGCATGGATTCCGCTTACGTTCAAGAGGTAAAGCTCATGTTTTTCCCATTGACATTGCGTATTGTGTGTGCCTGCTAGAATCGACCCCTGGACGTTCAAAAATGACTTGCTGGGGGGGGGTAATTTAGTGGAAAATCTGTGGAAAACATCTCAAAATGGTAACCAATTGCTTCGCAATTGTTTTCCACGCGTCGTCAACACGAAAAAACGAGCAAGCTCGTTTTTTCTAATCTCCTAGCGTGGTGGCTCCTCCCAGACTTGAACTGGGGACACAAGGCTCTTCAGGCCTCTGCTCTACCAACTGAGCTAAAGAGCCACACCTCTATATTCTAACACAAATGTGGTATAATCCAAACATGAAAAAACTTAATACATCCCCACTTAGCGGAATGCAGGAGCTGACGCCAGCCGCGCAAGCCGTCTTCAACCAACTGAAGGAAAATATCAGGGGTGTATACCATCATCATGGTTTTCTCGAGATTGAGACTCCGCTGATTGACCGCACCGAAATCCTGCTCGCCAAAGCTGGCGGCGATACTGAGAAGCAAGTCTACCTCGTAAGCAAACCCGCTGAGGCTGCTGATGAAGCCAACCAGGCTCTTCGTTTCGACCACACCGTACCGCTGGCTCGTTATGTCGTCGAGCACGAGAACGACCTAACTTTCCCATTCAAGGTCACTCAAATCGGTCGCAACTTCCGCGGCGAGCGCGCCCAAGCCGGTCGCTACCGCGAGTTCTACCAGTGCGACGTCGACATCGTCGGTCGCGGTTCTTTGCCTGTCGCCTATGACGCTGATGCCATCGCCACGATATACGAGGCTCTCAAGACCTTAAACCTGCCCGAAATGCTCATCCGTATCAGCAACCGCAAAGTTCTAGCCGGGTTCATTGAGAGTCTCGGTCTGTCCAAGAAGACCTCCGAGATTTCTGATGTCATCGACCACGCTGAGAAAGTCCCAGCCGAAAAGACTGCTGATTCACTACACTGGATTGGTCTGACTGATGAACAAGTTGAGAAAGTCGTCGCTTTCACCCAGATCTCCGGCACATTTGCTGAAGTCGAGCCTCGCCTCGCTCAGCTTGGCGCCGACAACGACACTTTCCGGGAAGGTGTCGCCGAACTCCAAACTGTCTACGAGCTGCTCGCTGCCCAAGGTCTAGGCGATAATGCTGTCATCGATCTCCTGATCGTCCGCGGCCTCGATTACTACACCGGCACAGTTTTCGAAACCATCATCCCCGAGCACCGCAAGATCGGCTCAATTTGTTCCGGCGGCCGCTACGAAGACCTTGCTACCAACTTTACCGAGCAAAAGCTCCCAGGCGTCGGCGGCTCCATCGGCCTCACCCGCCTCTTCTACATCCTCAACGAATACCAACTCCTCGGTACCGAGATCGGCAAGCCTCTCGACAAAGTTATCGTCCCACTATCCGCCAGCGAGTATGCCTACGCCTTCGAGGTCGCGGCTGAACTCCGTGCCAATGGCGAAGCCGTCGACGTCAACCTCACTCTCGACAAGAAGCTCGGCGACCGCCTGACCTATGCCAGTCGTATCGCCCGTGCCGCCATCGTGATCGGCGACCGCGAAGCCTCCGAGCGCAGGTACGAAATCAAAGAATTCCAGAACTAGACACACGGTCAGATTTGTGTGCTATGTGGAAATGTTCTCCACATTTGTAAACCACAAATTCTTCGCCGTAAGTCCGGCTTGAAGCAACCTCCGCAGCCACCTTCGCCGCGTGTTCCGTGCGGTAGATGATTTTGGCGTGTCCGCTCGCCCCGCATGTTGGCGGGGGAGGAGTTTCTGTTGCTTTACGAATTCGTGACATATTGGTCCATTGTATCAAACATCTCAAGTTCAGGCGTCCTAAAGACACCCTATACTACCATTATAGCACACTAAGCGCCAAAAGTCAATATGCAGTGTTCGGTTCACCTCTGTTAAAACCATGAGAATTACACCACGAAAACCACCAATATCAATGTTGACTGATATCACGCTCTTGCTATAATTAACACAGGAATGTTCGGGCGGAGTTGAGAGACCGTCGGAGCAGACCGATAACAAATAGGGAGTGAAATGGACACAACAAACTACAAGGTGGCTGCCGGAATTGCGGCAAATATAGCAGACGAAGAAACAGCTATTAAGGGCTACTACGAGTTGTTGTCGACATTAATCGATCCGAATGACATCCTCGAAATCAAGGAAATCATCTCAGACGAGAAGAATCACGCCCAAAAGCTCAAGGCGATATTGCTCAAATACGATGGCAATGTCCCAACAGCGACAGATTAGAGCATAGAGAATTGGCTATTTTACGACCGGTCTTTTGGATCGGTCGGTTTTTACAGGAAATCGCGAAGATACCACTCATGCTACAATTAGGCTATGGACAACCCGACAGATAACCTCCCAGGCGATACTCCGCCGGAAGGCGCGCCAATGACTGCGCCTCAACCATCAGTCCCCACAGAGAGTATTTACCCGCAGCAATACGACGAGATTCACATCGAGCAACCCGCCCGACCCAACAAAATCAAATCTATAATCAGAATTATCGTCTTCATCCTGCTTGTCCCCGTCGTCTGGCTTGCCTTTGTATACCTCTGGAGTTGGCTGCAGACCACGCCGTTGATAACCAACGTGGCCTTCGCTGCGACCGATGCTAGCATCCGTTCTCAAACCGAGGAATCATGCAGCAACTATACAGAGCAATGGAAGTCCCACAAAACCGTCAATAGCGGCGGCACGCCCATCGAGTCATTCGCCGGATTTGGCCCGATGATTACCCACTTCACCTATCAAATCGGCGCCTGCGACGGCGACCTCCGATACGACGAGGCCGAAGCAGGCTGGAGCGGCGCAATCATCCACAACATCAAAGACCTGCCAATCGTCATTAAATCCTCCAGGCTCGTCACCAATAGCCTCGGCGAGCTCGCATATATCATCCCGAATATCGATGACGGTCAAGTCTTTCTAACCTCGCAAAAGCCCGCATCGTTTCGAGACATCTCGGATGACGAGTCGCTGATCGAGTTATTGTCCAAGATAATCCTCAAAGAGGGAATGGCTGAGGTCGGCAACCAAGCGATATTCACCATCCTCCCAGCTCGCGATTCAGAGGTCGCGCACCCGCAGAGATTATTGTGTGCATTCGCGAGCGCAGAGATTCTAGAGGTCATGGACATCTGTCGAGGCGCGCCAGATTATGGCGGTATCGATCTCCGCTCTGTCAAAGACGCGGTGACCGTCAGCCTGATGTATAACCTCAAAACCGACGACCAAGGGCACAAACAGATAAGCATCTATAGCAAGTCTGTCTTCACACAAAACAGCAGCGACACCGACGCATTCTTTGACTCCTTCTTCGACAAATAAGCACCCGAACTATTCTCAAAACCTGCCGCTTATGCTAATCTAATGATAAGAAAGGTGGGCCACACTAATGACCAAATTAATAGCTTATAACGTGACGAAAGATGAGTTGCCGTACTTCAAGACGTACGCTGACCAACTCGATGTCGAGTACACCGTCACAGACAAATTACTAACCTCAGAGACTGTCGGCATGGCGGAGGGATGCGATGGAGTCCTGGACTTCTTGCCGGACCGCGGCTATACTGATTCACTCCTCGGCAAACTTGAGGATTTCGGCATTAAGTATATCTCGCTGCGTACCGCTGGATTCGATAATATTGACTTCGATCTCGTCAAGGCCCACGGGATTAAGGTCAGCAACGTGCCAGCTTACAGCCCCACTGCAATTGCCGAATTCGCGGTTTTACTTTCGCTGATGTTATTGCGTAAAATGCAGATTTATCTGCCTCGTGTCAAGACCCAGGATTTCTCCCGTGAGAATATGACCGGTCGCGAACTCGGCAAGATGACAGTTGGTATTATCGGTACCGGTAAGATCGGCTTTGAAGCTGCCAAAATCTTCAAAGGTTTCGGCGCCCGGGTTATCGGCTTCGACAAATTCCCGAATGACGGTGCGCGCGAAGTTCTGGAATACATGGATGACTTGAACGACCTCCTGAGCCAATCAGATATCATTTCGCTGCATATACCGCTGCTGCCAGAGAACGCACACATCATAGACGAAGGCTCTATCAGTAAAATGAAGGATGGCGTCATTCTCATCAACACCGCTCGTGGCGGTCATATGGACTTCCCAGACATTCTACGCAATCTGCTCGATCGCAAGGTCGGCGGGCTTGGTATCGACGTCTTCGAATTCCGCAAAGTCGACCGCTTCGGCAAGTCGCTCGAAACCGACATTGTCGACGACCGCGTCTTCCTCGCGCTTAACTCGCTACCAAACGTCATCATCACTCCTCACACCGCCTATAACACCGATGTCGCTATCGACAATATGGTTAAGATTTCTACCGAATGCATGCTCGAATTCCTCGAGACCGGTGAGAGTAAAAACGACGTAACTCCCAAATAAGGTCTATAGTGGACGACGAAAACAGGCAAGACGACTGGACGCCACCTGCGGACTACCCTCGCCTGCCGAATTTTCAGGCACCGCCTCCGCCCGTCGAGCTCGACAAACCCACGCCACCTCGAATCACCAATATCCCAGACGACTACCCTCGCATGCCGCCGCCTATTGACTACGCCAATTTGTCTGAAAAAGACATCAAGACCGAGAAACCACGCAAGCAACCCAAGCCCAAGAAAGAAAAGCCAGTCAAGGTGCCGAAGGAGCATCGAAAGCCTCGTGAGTACGATTTACCAAAACTGGAAAAACCTCAGAAGTCGCTGCTCTTCCGAACTGTTCGCACAATTATTATCATCGCGTTGATGGTCCCGGCCGCCTATTTTGTCGCGGTCTTCGTATTATTGTTCGCTCAACGCGATTGGCTCGCGTCTCGAGCAGTGACCGCCGCTGAAACCGACATCCAAAGCAACATTTCTTTCGATTGTCGCAGTTACCAAAGCATTTCGAAGAACCATCAAGCCGTCGTCGAGGGTACAATTTGGGGAATCCTCTCTGGCACCCCGCAGCGCGTCAATCACTTTATCCGTTGGGTCGGCATCTGTGGTAATTCTTTACGTTTCGACCAAGTCGCAACCACTGCACTGGGAGAGTTTATCCCTGGGACCGAGCGCACAGTCCTTATAGATAGTCTTTCCGCCAGCGGGCGTAGCATGTTCTATACTATCTCGGAGCAGCGCGACCTCCTCAGTGCCTCGATTTATTTCACTGGCACGCCCGAAGCGTTTGCTGAGGATCCAACCATCTATGATATGCTCGCCGAAATCGTCACCACCGACACGCGCGTTCAAACCGCACACGGCCGCTATGTCACCTTTCGCGTGCTGCCCAGCCTGCAGCCGCTCGATGTCTATGGATACACGCTGCTCTGCTACTACTTAGATGCCGACGCTCGCGCAGTCATCGATTTCGAGTGCCCAAATGCTCCCGACGCCAAGCTAGATCAATACCTTGTCGGGCTCGAGGTTTCCAAAGTCATCGACTCTAACGGCATCGAAAAGATTTCCGTCTCCGGCGCCGGAGTACTCTATCAGTACTGGTCAGACGGTACCCAAAGTTCCCGTTCTATCGATAACCCTTGGGGGTTCCGCAACTAATCACCGCTTGTTCGGCTTTTTGGTGTTTGCCTCGACCTTGCTTAATTTACGGTCGATCTCTTTTTCCATCTTGATCTGCTGATCCGACTCTCGGTAAATCTCCGCAATCTCATCTTTCATTTTAGTTAGCTCGCGCTCTTGTCGGTAGCCGTCAATCTGCGACACCACTGACATCAGCATACCCGCCACGCCAATCGTGAACGCAATAATTTCGTATGATGTATCAAGCAGATTCAAGCGATCATTTACAATCAAAATTATTATCCCGGCAATCATCAGTACCAGCAAAACCACAGTGAAGATAATCACCATTAAGCGCACGCGTTTCATAGTTTTATCATAGCACAATAAGCATTAGATGATTAGAGCTCAAAGTTGTGAGTGCTGAGACCCTCATAGTAGCGCCCGCGCTCCGCCGTAAACCTGAGGATGCAGTAATCTGGGTCTTCACGCCCACCGTTCTTATAGATGAAGCTACTGATCGGCGTCCACAGCTTTGCCCTTAGTTCCGGCGTGTCCATCACCTCCATCTTGCCCCACAACATTACGCCCTTAAATCCCTTGCTGAAATACAGAGTTGCCTTCGGATTCTTCTTCCACAATTGCGCACGCATTGACCCGTGATTCGACGCAAAATAGAACGTCCCAGGCGCTTCGTAGAATTTCTTATTCCAACTCATCGCTTTGATAGTCGGGAATCCTTTCTCGTCTACTGCACCAGCGTACCCAAGCGAGGCTGTGTTAATCACTTTCAGATATTTTGCATTCATAGTTTTGCCAAACTCTTCTCATAATCTGCGACAAAGAACCTTTTGCCTTTCTGGATTATCTTGAATCCCTCAGATTCCAGCAATTTCTTCTGCGCGTCCACGCCGCCAGGGTATTTCTCCGAAAGCTCACCATCTTTCTTCAGCGTGCGCCACCACGGCAAATCATCATCGCGCTCCACCGCCGCATTCGCTACGATGTTCTGGAAAATCCCGCCGGTCATCCAGCAAGTGAAATCCGCGCCCGCGCGCTTTGCTAAGAAATCCCGTATTTCCACAATCGTCGTCACTTTGCCCTTAGGGATCCGTGACATCACATCGTTGTACTGCATCGGTTCCGCGATTAACATCTTCGCACCATACTTCGCGACACATTCAGGATTATCCGAAAAGTCCTCGATTTTGGGCATGTCGCCCTTTGTTTGTAGTTTTTCGTTGTAAGTCTTTCTAGCCATAATGCTATCATTATACTATGGAAAAACTCCTCAATGATTCTAGTGTCGAACCAGATGGTGTAGTTCTCAAAGCCACTCTCGGTCCGGATAATTATCGTTTGTATCACGAATTTCTCGAACGTATCGAGCCGCTCGGTCTCGGGCTCGAATGGCGCTTCTACCGCGACGGCGGCTGGCTCGGCAAAATTACCACTCCGAAGAAAAACTACGGCTGGTTCTCAATCTGGGACGACGGCTTCCGCGTCACGGTCTTCACAACGCTCAAAACTGCCAGTGATTTGCCCAAGAATCTGGCCGGCTACCTCGAGCCCACCGGCAAGCTATTCCCGGTCATTGTCCGCGTCAAGACTTCGACTGCGTTGAAAGATGCCATTACCCTCCTCGAGTTCAAAATGTCGATCAAATAGCTCTGTGCTATAATCTAAGCATAACTAATAAGGTGGGAACATGCCTACGAAATCTACTAAAAAACCGGCAACCAAGCCAACTGTCAAACGAAAAACAACAGTCAAAAAGACCACCGCGGTCGCTGCTGCTAAACCGGCTAAACGCAATCAAAAACGCGTCGGCAGGAGGATGTACGGTTCAATTCTGCTCGGGAGCATCGCCAGTATCTTCTTTGGTATCATCGCCTTCTGCTCGCCAGAAATGACCCTCAGCGCTCTGGTATTCATCGCCTCCATTTTTATTATGGCAACGGGCGTGATTTGGATCCTGCAGGGTCTCTTTAGTATCGCCCGTGATCGACTATGGTGGCTCGCGGTCTTACTCGGTGCCCTCGTAACTAGCACTGGTTCATACCTATTCCAAAACCCAGAAGTCGCTTTCAGGCTCTTTGCAATCTTACTCGCTATCTTTATCTTCGTACAGGCAATTTGGGACCTCATTGCCGCTTCATACAGCGGTCGTCGTGGCCGACTCGCTTGGATGGTGCTCGGTATCCTCGGTGTTATTGTCGGCTTCATCATTCTCCACAACCCCGTCGATGCGACGGTATTCTTCGTCTGGGTAATCGGAATTTACGCCATCGTCCACGGTATTGCTGGTATCATATTCGCCCTCCGCGCCCGCAGCAATCTTAAGAAATAAAATCAACCAGCTTGGTAATCTTTTCGCTGCGCGAAAAGCTTTCCAGTAATCCTCACTCAAAAAGGAACGAGCTAGCTCGTTCCTTTCCTCATTCGTCATACTGGTGGGCGAGGCGGGGATCGAACCCGCACGACTTGTGGTCAGAGGATTTTAAGTCCGCCGCGTATACCAGTTCCGCCACTCGCCCTTGCAGTTATTATACCATTATCTCAACATATCGCCGAAGCGACTATGAAACAATTCCACCGGCATCGACATAAAATTATGCATATACATTTCGTAGTGCTTGTTGACCAGCACTGCATTCTCTATAGCCTTGGGATGTTCGTCGAAATGCCCAATTTTGAGCGCCTTCTGTACATCGTCCGAATCAACCGGTCGCACTACATAAGTAGTTGGCTCTGTATACGGCGTCCATAGCCGTAGAGGCTTCTCAGTATACGGCATTTGCAGGATATCATGTAGCAACAACTTCTGCTCAGTAGTGTCAATGCCCTCCGAGGTCTCATTGTAATACAACGTCACCTGCATCTCGTTCCGCCCGTACTCGTACAAGAAGAAATAGAGTGCCTCCGCATACCTCGCGATTACATCCTCAGCCGAGTCCGCCTCAACCATAATTTTCAAGTATGACGATAAGCCATACTCATCTCCGCAAGAATTGCAGAAGAAATAGATCCCGCCAGGGAAGTACTTTTCTACCAGCGCATCATAATCCTTACCTAGAGGATAAGCGCCGATAGAGACATTACCGTTGCTCATTCTATAGGGGTTCCTGACGAAATACACACTACTGTCAGGACACTGAAAAACTGTGTAATCCTTCGGCCATTGCGAGACTAGACTCTCTCCACCATCCTCACCGCAGAACGCGTAATACACACTAGCCAAATCCCTCATCGTGAAATCTTCATAATCCGGCGATTCTTCTTCTGGGAGCTTTTCCTCTTTCCCTACTTGTGATGGATTCCGCCAGCTAAGCTGGTCTTCCTCAGGCAAATTGTTGATAAACCACAGCATCCCGCCCATCATCAGTACAAAGCTGGTAAAGGCAGACACCGCGATGGTTACCGCAATCGGGCTTTTCTTCCTGGGTGGAATCGGCGCAATGGGCTCAACAGGGTTTACTGCTTCAGTATTCTTCTCTGTCGATTCCATTTCACCCATCCTATGTAAAACTTAATATGGAGGCACGTATGGGAGTTGCACCCATCTACGCGGTTTTGCAGACCGCTGCGTAACTGCTCCGCCAACGCGCCGCCGCTGACATTTTACCACAAATCTAAGGTATAATGAAGGCATGAAAGACATTGCAGTAATTTTTGATATGGACGGTGTCATCGTCGACAACTCCGAATATCATACCCAAGCCTGGCACGCGTTTTGTGACAAATATGCTGGTCCGCTCACCGAAGAAGACTTCCGTCTTCATATCCTCGGTCGCAACAACCGCGACACGCTCTGCTACATTTTCAAACGCGACATGACTGACGAAGAAATTAATCAATATGGCGAAGAGAAAGAGGCTCTATATCGCGAACTATACGCACCGCATATTAAGGCCACACCGCATCTCTACGACTTCCTCGAGCTCTTGCGCAAAAACGACACCAATATTTCAATTGCCACCTCTGCCGACCGCCCGAACGTAGATTTTGTCCTCAACGCGCTCGATATTCGCGAGTATTTTTGTAGCATCACTGATACCTCAGCCGTAACGCACAGCAAACCAGACCCCGAAATCTACCTCGTCGCCGCCAAAACAATCGGCTACGATCCCAGCAAATGCATAGTCATCGAAGACACCGTCTCCGGCATCCGTGCCGGCAAAGCCGCTGGTATGAAGGTTATCGCCATTACCACTACCCACAAAAGGGAAGATCTGCACGAAGCTAATCGCATCATCGACAACTTCGCCGAGCTCAACCTCGAATCTCTACAGTTCTAGCTTCTTCTTGCACTCAATCAGTGCATATATATCGTCAAGCACCGCCCCGTCGGTCATCTTGAGCATCGCAGAGAAAGTCGGCATCCCCATCTCGGTCTCGGCTTCGCGAATCATTTTCTTCGTCTCGTCGCGCAGGTCAGCTTTGAGAATCTCCGCGCGGTTCTTCTCCTTAAACCAAACCGCCACACAAAAATAGCCATCAAATACATATAGCCAGTACAAAACCTTTTCCTTCTTCGTGCCTCTCGAAGTGGTCCAGCGATACAGACCCTTTGCATACCAAGCCTTGTGAGGCGTGTACCACATCCATTCCTGCTCGATCTCCAGCCTAGGCAGGGCTTCCTGCAAAGCCTCATATGCATTATAGCTCCCACGCGCTAACACCGCCTTTAACATTTCATCAGTCGGCTTCGTCTCGCGATCTCTCAGTTGGACATCCTTATGCTCGTTCATACCATCTCATTATACCAATTTAGAGGCATAAAAAATGGTGCGGGTTAAGAGACTCAAACTCTCGACCTCTTCCTTGGCAAGGAAGCGCTCTATCAACTGAGCTAAACCCGCACGTCGACCTCAATATTATAGCACACTAACCTATACACTGCCAGACTGTTCGTGCTACAATATATTCATAAATAGTTAGGAGTAAAAATGGAACCATTTACAATCGTTATTATTGTGGGCGCGATTGTCCTCATTCTGATCGCAATCGTTTGGAGTACCTACAACGGTCTCGTCAAGCTCAATGAGCGCGTCAATGAAGCCTGGAGCGACATCACCGTCCAGCTCAAATACCGCGCCGACCTCATCCCAAATGTCGTTGAGACAGTCAAGGGATATGCGAAGCATGAGAAAGAGGCTTTTGAAAACGTCAGCGCCGCCCGCGCTGGTCTGATGAGCGCCAAAGGCGTCAAAGAATCCGCCAAGGCTGAAGAAGCCCTTACTGGCGCGCTCGGTCGCCTATTTGCCGTCGCCGAAGCTTACCCAGAGCTCAAGGCTAACACCAATTTTGTCAAACTTCAGGACCAGCTCCAAGATGTCGAAGACAAAATCCAGGCTGCTCGCCGCTTCTACAACGCCGGTGCTAAGGACCTAAATACCAAAGTCAAGCTATTCCCAACCAATATCTTTGCCAAGATGCTCGGTTTTAAGACTCGCGATTACTTCGAGGTTTCCGACGCCGAAGCCAGCAAAATCAAAGATGCTCCAGAGGTGAAATTCTAGGAGTCCGGAGGACTTCAACCTATGTACAAACATATTGCTCAGAATAAGCGCAACACGGTCTTCATTATGATAGGCTTCATTGCGCTTATCTCCTTAATCTCAACCGCTTTCGCTTGGGGATATGGCGACTGGAGCATTCTCTATATCGCCTTCGGTATCTCTATCGTTTACGTGTTGTTCCAATACTTCGCGTCTGGCGCACTCGCCGTCGCTATGACCGGCGCCAAGCAGATAGAAAAGAAAGATAACCCTCGCCTCTACAACACCGTCGAGAATCTAGTAATCCAGGCCGGCGTCCCGATGCCAAAGGTCTACATCATCAATGATGCTGCCCCCAACGCCTTCGCCACTGGTCGCGATCCCAAACACGCCTCCGTCGCTGCAACTACTGGTTTACTTGATATCATGGATGATGAAGAGCTCAAGGCTGTGATGGCTCACGAATTAAGCCACGTCCAGAACTACGACATCCTCGTCACAACCATTGTTTTCGGCCTAGTCTCTGTTATAGGTCTACTTTCAGACATCGGAGCACGTATGCTCATATTTGGTCGTGGTGGTGATCGCAATAATAGCAGTCCAGTCGGACTGATTATTGCACTGATCACCATTATCATTGCTCCAATCGCCGCCGCGCTTGCCCAAATGGCTGTTAGTCGCCAGCGCGAATACCTTGCAGATAGTAGCGCAGCACTCCTAACTCGCTACCCAGAAGGTATGATTAGCGCCCTGCGCAAACTCGACACTCACTCTCGCCCAATGCGCCAGCAAAACCCGGCTACCGAAGCCATGTTCATCTCCAGCCCGCTTCGTAAGGGCGTCGTATCTCGCTTATTCAGCACCCATCCACCGATTGAAAAACGAATAGCGAGGTTAGAGAATGGCAAAAAAGCGTTCTAAGTCGAAATCATCAAAAGTAGAAAAATCACAAAAGCCAGCCGACAAGCCGGCAGAGAAAGCTACTTTCAAGGTATCAGTTAAGGGCGCCTACGCCCGCAGCCGCGAGTACATCTACCGCTACAAGCTGGCCCACCCGCGCCCCCACAAAGCTTTTCGGCGCAGTTATCGTGAAGACCACGTCCGCCCACTTGAAATGCCAGGACTGTTGCATCACGCCATGCGCTGCATGCGCGTGATTTTTGCCAATTGGCGAGTCTTCCTCCCGCTCCTCATCGGTGCAGTCATCATCAACGCGCTACTCGTCGGTTTGATGAACGAAGCCACCTACGTCACTCTCCAAGACACTCTCGACGAAACCAACGAATCACTTAGCAGCGGTCAAATCGGCCAAGTCGCCAAAGCCGGCTTGCTCTTGATGTCCACAATTACATCAGGCGGTCTCCAAGGTGGCCTCTCTGAAGTCCAAGTTGTTTTCGCGATACTAATTTTCGTCGTCGTCTGGCTCACCACTATCTGGCTGGTCCGCCAAATCCGCGCCGGCAACAAGCCCCGTCTCCGCGACGGCCTTTACAACTCCATGGCGCCATTCGTCTCCACACTCATCGTACTAGTAGCACTATTTATCTTCCTCATCCCAATCTTTATCCTCATCATCACTTACTCCGCTGCCGCAACCACCGGGTTCCTCAGCACACCTTTCTATGCATTCTGTTTCTTCCTATTTGCGTCGCTCTTAATTACACTTTCAGTCTATCTTGTACCGGGCGCCATCACTGCCCTCGTCGCTTCCACCACCCCTGGCATCTACCCACTCACCGCCATCAACCTCTGCTTCGATCTACTGGTCGGTCGTCGCATCCGTTTCATCTGGCGCGTAATCTTCCTCATCTTCTTCCTTTGCATCATCGCCGTTGTTTTCATGCTTCCGCTGATTCTACTCGACATGTGGCTCAAAGCCAACTTCGACATTTTCGCCGGCATCCCCATCATCCCGACCCTGCTCGCTTTCATCACCGTCTTCGCCTTCACCTATGTTTCGGTCTATTTCTACACACTTTATAGGAGCTTACTCGATGACCAAAACTAGCATTAAGCCACCAAGGGATGTGGTGGCGCGGGTTGCTAAACTCCGCGACATGATTGATAAGTACCGATATCATTACCACGTCCTCGATCAATCAATTATGAGCGAATCAACCGCCGACTCGCTCAAACACGAGCTTACTCAAATCGAAGAGAAGTACCCCTCACTCATCACTCCAGACTCGCCAACTCAACGCGTCGCCGGACAACCACTCGACAAGTTTGTCAAAGTCCCGCACAAAGAACCTATGATATCACTAGCCGACGTCTTCAATCAAGCCGAGCTAGACGATTGGCTCGCTCGCAACAAGAAACTCGCGCCCAAATCCGATTTCAAGTTCTTTGTAGACATCAAAATGGACGGGCTCGCCTGTGCGCTGATCTATGAGGATGGAGTGCTTGCCCAAGCCCTCACTCGTGGTGACGGCAAGGTTGGTGAAGATGTCACTATGAATATCCGCACCATCGAGAACATCCCGCTTCGCATCGAAGCGACCGGCAGAGTAGAAATCCGCGGGGAAGTAGTGATTTACAAAGCCGATTTTGACCAGCTCAACGCCACACGCCGCGCCGCCGGCGAACAAGAAGCTGCCAATCCACGCAACCTAGCCGCCGGTTCAATCCGCCAGCTCGATCCGCGCGTTGCCGCTTCCAGACCACTCAAGTTCCTCGCCTATGACATTATTAATGAAGACATCCCGACTCACGCTGATGTCTACAGGACTCTCCACAAATACGGTTTCCGTACCTCTGGCCAGCAACACCTCGAATCCACTATCGCTTCTGCCTACAAATACATCGAGCACCTCTCTTCACACCGCCTCGATTTACAGTTTGGCACCGATGGCGCTGTGGTTAAAGTCAACGACCGTAAGCTTTTCCGCAAGCTCGGTATCGTCGGCAAGACTCCTCGCGGTGCCGTCGCCTACAAATACCCCGCCGAAGAGGCCGCCAGCATCGTGCGCGACATTGTTATTTCAATCGGTCGTACTGGTGCCGCCACGCCAGTCGCCATTTTGGATCCAGTCGTGGTCGCCGGCTCTACCGTCCGCCACGCCAGCCTCCACAACGCCGACGAAATCGCTCGCCTCGACATTCGTATCGGCGACACCGTCGTGATTTACAAAGCCGGTGATATTATCCCGCAAGTTCAATCCGTCCTCACCGAGCTGCGTCCCAAGAAATCCGCTAAATTCGACTACGAGGATGCCCTCAAGGCGCAATATCCAGAGCTCAAGTTCTACCGCCCGGACGGCGAAGTTGTTTACCGTGTCCAGGGCGAATCTAGCCGCGAAATCCTGCTCCGTTCCATCGAATATTTTGCCTCTCGCGCTAATATGAGCATCGATGGCCTCGGCCCGCGCAACGTCGAAGCCCTTGTCGACGCCGAATTAGTCAAATCCATCCCCGATCTATATATGCTCGACGCCGCAAAAGTCGCCAAACTCGACCGTTTTGGCAAAGTCTCTGCCGACAAACTCATCGCAGCCATCCAAGCCACCAGACAACCGCAGCTTGCTAACTTCATTGCCTCTCTAGGCATCCGCCACGTCGGCACTCAAACCGCCGTTGACCTCGCTAACCACTACAAATCCATCAGTAAACTTCGCGACACCACCGAAACCGAGCTCTCATCCGTCGACGGCGTCGGTATTGTGGTCGCACAGAGTATCCTTGCCTACTTCGCCGACGAAGAAAACTTACGTGTGCTCGACAAGCTAGATAAGCTCGGCCTTGAGCCCCAGTTCACCGACACTTCCAACCTTCCGCTCGCCGGCAAATCCTACGTCGTCACCGGCACGCTTGAATCCGCCGGCCGCGAAGAAGCAGAAAGCCGACTCCGCAGCCTTGGAGCCACCGTCACTAACACCGTCACCAAGACTACTACCGCCGTCGTCGCTGGCAATAAGCCAGGCGGCTCCAAAATCACCAAAGCCGCGACCCTCAAAATCCCAGTTCTCGCAGAGCCTGATTACTTGAAGCTTGTCTCCTGAACTTTTTGACACACCCAGACCTCTTATGTTAAGATGACTCTATAAGGAGGTTGCGATGACTACACGCACACAGTTAGCTAGTCTCACACTTGGATTTCTACTACTTGGTCTCATCCTTAACGCCGTCGTTTCCGTCTATTCCAATGCCGCCGATATCGAGGTTCGTATCACCGTCGAGCCGAGCCCCAGTCATGTCCGCAATATAGTGATTAATAATGTCGATATTTCATCAAACTCTATTGTCACGTACAATTCTCGCAATACCATCGAGGCCGAAGTCGCCGGTGCCGGCCTCATAACAATCAGCGACAATAACACCGGCGTAGAATATTACTCGTACAACAAAACCGACGCCAGTTGGTCCCAACTCACAGCATATATATCGCTCGGAACGGTCGGTACTCATAGCCTCGAGCTCGCTGTCGACTACGGCAACGACCTGATTGTCACCACTCCATTCACGATGGAATATTCCGCTCTGCCACTGCCGCCGAACGCCGGTGCTCGCACTGGTTACACTTATATCGGCGGCTATGCCATCAACAACCTGGACCTCATCATCTTCATCGCGATTCTAGGTATCATCGGCGTTTTCATTTTCACAATTGTCCGTAACGAGCGCAACGACCACAAAGTTGAGGCGGAGCCCTCTCGCCCTAGGCGCGCCAAGTCTCGCATCGTCAAGCCCAGGAAATAGCATCAAAAATCGCCTCCCTCCAGAGGCGATTTTCTATACCCTATTTCTTGTACGGGTCGTTCAGCCCAAGCGTACTGTCGGCTTCCGCGATACGGAACAGCTCATTGTATTTCTCAACACGCTCCGAGCGCGATAGCGATCCAGTCTTAATCTGTCCCGCGCCAGTTCCAACCGCAATGTGCGCAATCGTCGAATCGCAGGTCTCACCAGAACGGTGACTAATTACCGTGCCGAATCCACTATTCTTAGCTAACCTAATCGCATCGAGCGTCTCTGTCAGCGAGCCAATTTGATTTGGTTTAATCAGAATCGCATTGCACGCCTTTTCGTCGATTGCGCGCTGCAACAGCTTCACATTGGTCACTAGCAAGTCGTCACCCACTAGCTGTATACGCGATCCCAGCTTATCATTCAATATCTTCCAGCCATCCCAGTCTGACTCGGACAGACCATCCTCGATTGAGACCACAGGGAAGTTATCAACTACCCATTCGAACCAGTTGACCATATCCTCACTCGACTTCCAGTCACCAGTCGTCTTGAGCTGATAATGATCGCCCTCATAAAACTCACTCGAAGCTGTATCCATCGCAATCGAAATATCACGTCCAAACTCATAACCCGCGCGCCCCACCGCTTCACGTATCGCCTCAAGTGGTGCATTGTTCCCGCCAGTTCGCCATAACGGCGCATAACCACCCTCGTCACCTACGCCTGATGATGGCACAACTGCTTTTAGTGCATGGAATACTTCCGCACACATTCTTAAAGCTTCACGGAAAGATGTTGCTGATACAGGCATAATCATAAACTCTTGAATA